>Ga0065711_1028521_pt1 | contig 40688 bp, 32 predicted proteins | sample Hoacrofraction12_FD_59098 | JGI IMG/M metagenome (GOLD analysis project Ga0065711, IMG submission 59098) | Hoatzin crop microbial communities from Cojedes, Venezuela - Epithelial fraction 12 v2 (version 2) | ecosystem: Host-associated > Birds > Digestive system > Esophagus > Crop | place... | reverse complement strand
ATGCTCTCAGCTTTCAGCAGGCTGTCCGTGCTGCTGCGTAGGGCGAACTGGAAGTGCAACCTTACCTAAATGCATCTTGTAAATGAAGTAAATGTGTGTTCTGCACCCCACTCCTTTCTTGGGTTGGATTCCTCTGCTTTTCTTTGCTAGAGAACCTTTAGAACCCAAAGGAGGCAACTCAGTGATGTTCTCTCAACCTTTTGTCAAGCCAGATATCTGTGAGGTACAACCACCAAGGGACAGAAAAGTTTGCCAAAAGTAACCTGCAGTTACATGCCTGAGAAGAGTATGAGCAAAGAAAGAGTCCATCTATCTTTCAGTAGGAGGAAAAAACCTACTGACGGAAGTTGCCAGAAGACCAGTTTCTCATGTTTTTGTTCTTGTTTTTCGCCTGCAATTTTTCAGCGAAAAAGTCAAATACAAGCCTGTATCAATAGTCAGTTGGGAGGGATATGGTCACTTCTGCAGGCTAAGCCCGATCAGGATCTTCATTTTGGTTGCTCTAAATCCCTTGGAGAAGAAATCTCTCCTTCCTTTGGCCCTTAGCAGAGGCTCAGATAAACCCCTCTGCGTTAATCTTCGCCTGTGGAATCTCCCACCTCAGTATCCTGTGACCATGCTGAGCGTGAGACAGCAGAGTCAGGGCCTGTGAATCCCAGCATTCATTTCTCTTCTCTTCATCAGTCGGCCCTGTGTAGTCCTTGTGGTTAACATCTGATGAAAGAAGCCATTGGTGCTTAATGCACAATATCTGGGTTTTCATGGCTCAGAAAGAAGAAAATAGTATTTGAAGTTGGATTTCCAGATCTGCATAAGTGGGGTATATTAGCATTGATTTTTGGATAGAATACTCTCCCACCTTGTCCGCTGAACAGAACATGAACTTTGAATATCATATCAAACCTTTTCTGCTTCATTGACATTCTCTTTTATGCTCTGTTGCTTTCCTTTGGCTTTTCAAGGTATGACCATTACTGAAACAGAATAAGAACTAGTACCAGGGATCTCGCTTCAATTGCACATTCACAAAAAAGCCATTGCTTAGCTTTCAGCAATTGTGTATAATTTGGAAAAAAGAAAGAGGAAGAGAAAAATAATCTGTTATACTTCAGCAGGCAAATGAGAGGATCCAAATGAGAGTGGCTTCTTAACAGCATGACAGCTAACTTGGTAACTACCCCCGAAGCCGACTGGGAACGGACCTTCTCAGCAAGATAGTGTTGTGTGCTGACCTCAGTCATTCAGATGGGAGAGCTTTATCGCTGAACTCAGTGGGAATATAAATGATGTGCGATGGAAATACTGCCAAGAGAGCCCCTCTGGGTTAGGAGATCAGCTCTAGAATAATTTGGGTGGGAATTTGAAGAGTTCCATAGGAGTACAAAACTGATTTCTGCTTTCAACTGCAAATGAAAAGAAAATACAGTGAGTTAGTAAAAGTGTTGCATACATGAGTGCAAGGAGGGACAGTGTGAAAGAAGATGGTTCTCTGATATTCTGTCTAGCATTAAAAAATCATGCTGGTAGGTAAGTTGTCAGCAAAGCATGGCTCTGTGTTGAGCCTCCCGCAGCATCCATATTGCGAAGTGCAGTTTTGATGATTTTTTGTCCCACCTGGGACAGAATGCCCCTAAAAGCTGTCAGCCCCATCAATACCACCATGTGTAACCTGCAGCAGGAGAACATGGGCTTTTCTCTCTCTTAGTTTCTGAGTTTTCTCATGCATTTTTGCTGAAGGTGAAATTAATTTTTGTTGCAATTTCCTGCTGCTTTTTATCTTTGGAGGTCTTACTTCAGATTCTGCTGTTTATCCAAGCTGTAAGGGCTAATCAGTCTGGGTTATTGTAAGGATCTGGAGGGAGAAAAGTGATTGAATTTTGAAAAAAAAAAAAAAACCTAAATGATTTAACTAGAAAAGACCTGATTCTGCCACAATCTTACATAATTTTCTCATCAGAGCAACTTCACCGTCTTCACTGGGACAGTCTCTGATTTACATCTGCACATGAGATGAAAATTAAGCCACAGTATGTCTGAGAGACAGAAGCTAGCACCTGTAGATGTGATGTTGCCAAAGTGGTTTTTTGTCCGTTGGTTTGTTGGTTGGTTAGTTTTCTCTATTTGTTCCTTCAGTCCCAGCACTGTCTCTGTTTTCAGAAACTGGAAACAGTATGGTTGTGGCAGAAATGTTTTGGTTTGTTGGAGGGGGATAATGGATTTAACTGTTTCAAAACAGTTTTTGTCCTAAAAAAGATAGAGAAGTTTGGAGTAATGAAAGAAAAGCATAATTATTTTTTTTCAGGACTGAAAATGTTTCAGGAAAATGTCTGTTTTGCTTGAAAATGCAATTCTTATCAAAATAGAGAGATTTAATAGAGAATTAAAAATAGAATAGAGAATTTAAAATAGAGATTCATCTGAGTCCATTTGACCCTGATCCTAGCTGTGAAATGTTGACAGACTGTGACTAGCCGATGGTTTTGCTTCCATCTGTTACCACCTTCTTCAACCTCTGCGCCTCGTGTTTCCTGCTGACTATACCAGCTTTAGAAACACCAAAAATCAGGAAGCCCAAACTAGGTCCAGACATTGCAGCTGTAGTCTAAGTCTAATGGTGCCATATGTCACTGGGAATTGATATAATCTTTGTTCCCTTTCTGTGACTTATTCATCAGACTGACTCGTCCTCCTAGTTAGACTTTTTTTCCCCCTGTGGAAAACACAGCTTGTTTTTATCCAGAGCCCTACCTTCCGTTTTATTGAGGGTCACTCTTAGCCTCTTTTTTTATTGGACCAAGAACACAGAGCATCTGTTTTTGCAGCTGTCCTTTTTCTAACACAGCTGTGCAGTTGCCTTGGGTACTGTTACAGCCGTAACAAAATGTCACTTATCCCCACTGCTGAAGCCTTCAGGTCCTTTCCATTTGCTTGGTGTTTAGTCTTCTAGCCCTGCCAGTATTCAGCCCAGACTATACCACTCAAAGCCTTTATCCGTCATCCCGAGGGACCCATTTCTGAGACAGACAAGAGTGAATCCAGCCATAGCTTCACGAGATGCTGTCCCCAGAACAGCAGAGCACTGAGCTCTTCTGCCTGTGGTAGGAGGTGACTAGCAGATTGCCCAAGACAAAGTAGTCTTGAAGAGAACAATATTGTTTTGCCGAGATCAAGACCTAGATATTAATCAGAGGGGACATTCCAGGGCCCAGATGGGCTCTGGGCATGTCAGAAAAAGGAAAGGATCAACTACTGTTCTTTCTATTAAATAGGGGACTGAATCTCAGGAATTAGGTGTCCTCTGCCTGGAGAACTGAACAACTTTATTCTGGACAATTCTGTGATAAACGGGTGACTCCAGTCCTAGCATGTATTGTAAAGCTGCATGGTCACAACCACATCACCGAATGCACCTGTGGTGCTAACTGAAAGATGCAGCCCTCATAGATGCACCCAATAAATACACAGTTACAGTGTGACAAAGCAGAGACTGTTGATGTCTCCCACAGCAGTGGAGACTCGAGTGCAAGAAGTAGAAAGAGGAGACATTACTGAGGTGGCTAAACATACATGGGCACTCCATGTGTTATCTAGGTCCTAGGCTTGTGCCATCTGCTGCTACTGGGAATGGAGAAAGCTATGCTATGGAATGAAGGAAGAACAGAAATGAATGCACTGAGCCTTATAATTTGCCTGTTCTGCTGCTCATAGCTTGAGTGTGGCATGACTCTAACTCACACAGGTTAGCAAGATTGGAGCTACACTCAGGTATCAAACTTGCAGGGAGCTTGCCTCAGTGATATCTTAGCATGGATTTCAAACATTACAATGTGATTGACAGTGTACCAGTGAATGGAGAGATACTTACAGTGACCCAACGCTGATGGAAAGATCTACTGGCACTGGTAATGGTGGTATTTCTTCCCTGCATGTGGAAAACTGTTCTCATGGACATTTTTTTGGAGAAAATAAATAGTGGCTATGAGAAAAACATGTGGCATACAGTCAAGATAGCATTTCATTAGCATGATGATTAGGTTTGATCTGAAATCCTGATTAAAGCATATCTTGATAAAAATTAGAAATGGAATCCCTGGAGCAGTTTTGTAATGCAAGTATTTGAGGAGACCAAGTAGCTCCAGGCACTAGAGGCATGGCTATGATGAATTTAATAAGCAGTGAGAACTTTGTTTATATCAGATGTAAAAGGAACATTCCAAAGCCAGGCTGCTATAGCATATTGCGGTAGTACGTATTTTATTTATTATTGAGTGGTATATCAGAAAGAATTTTCTTCAGATCCTCCCTCTCCTCCTCATTTTTAATTTTTCTCTCATCTGTTCAACTTTCCTTGATGTTTGATACATTTTTCATCCTCTGTCTTCATTGGACTTTGTCTTTCCACCTCTTTTCCAAAAATTTCCTATGTGGGCATGGTCTCAAGAACTTCAGGTTCTCACTGAGGCTTTGATGCAAGGGTGTTCGAATGTCTTACACAGCCTCTGTGAAACGCATCCACCGCAAACCTTTAGGTTCAGTGGGACTCTGACAGTGCATATGCCTTGAACTAAATTTCTGTGAGAGACCAAGTTCATCCATACTGAAGCCCCAGGGAGGTTTCAGAGACTGGTTACATGAGTAAGAAGAAGATAACAGTAAAGAAGACACATGGTGTTGGAGAGTTGAGATCAGTTTCAGAAGAACTCAACTAAGGTTCAGCCATTTCTCCTCAAGATTCCCAGGAAGGAAGATAAAACATTTTGGCTTTGTCTTATTAGAGTCAGTTATAAGAGTAAGTGAACTTAGCTGTGACTCCATTAGGAAGCTCACAGAAATTGTGAATATTTCTCTTAGTTTCAGACACTTCATTTAGGGATCACAAGCAGCCTGATAAGCACATTCTCCAAACACAGTAGTTTCATTCCTACCTGCCAGTCTAAGCATGTGTTGTCCTGAGACAATGAAGGTCTTTTGGACTCTGGATATGGAAAATATGTGTCAAACTAACGGTCAGTCTGGTCGTTATGTGGCAACAAGTCACTGAGAAGTGAAAAGTCTGGAGAGCTTTATTTTACATCTGCCATGGCCAAAGACTTTGAGCTGTGATAAATGTCTCACAATTCAGCACAAAAAAAGTCTTCATGATGAAGCAACCAAAATATACATCCAAATCACCCAAGAATCTGTGAGAAACACTCTGTAAAGTCTTTTCATCCCGGTAAAATTTTCTCTGAATGGAAATCTGCAGTAAAGGTTAATTCTAGGATGATTCTGTCTACTTATGTGCCAAAGAGCTACTCTTCCTAGAAACTAGTGTTCATGTCAAGAAATCACTTCTCTAAATTGCAACTTGAAGTGACATTTGGCCCGTTAATACATGGGGAGTTAAAGCTGACTATGATCATTCTTTTATTACGTTCTCTGGCCTCTAATATCTTTTAGTACTTTCAGTACTCTACTTTGACTATAACTGTTTTGTTCCAGGGGCCAGCAATATAACCCTGCTATTACATCTTGGCATCAACAAGAAAGGGGCAGAAGACAACAGCTGCATGAAAATGTGCTTTTCCTAGTACAGAAAGAAAGCTGTCATGACATGAGTCTTCTATAAGATTAAGAGCGGGCTTGAATCCAAGTTTAATTTTGTCTAGCTACATGAGCATTATGGTTTCTGTCGCTGTTGCTAGCAACAAGTATGACTGTATCTTGGACTGAAATAATTCATGTGGAGGTTTGGAAGAGTCAAACTTGGAGCATCTGTTGACAGACTGTGCTACTGCACTGCTTCTGCTGAGTCCTGTACGAGCAGGCTAAACAAACAGGACCTTTGACTTGCCTTGCAGTGACCTTGCCCAGGCTCCTTCCCTGCAGGTTTTTCCAAAACTCAGGCTCTCAAACCAGGCTTGTGGACTTGTAACATGAGCAATGAGTGAGTGAATTTGGTTTTGAGTGGGTTGGACTTCTACTCAGATAACATCATTAATGAGTCTGATCATCTGATGACCTTCTTCCAGCCCCACTGGCTTTTCTCTGTCGAAGAGCCACATGGCTGCAAGAGCAGGCGCCCTTGTCCTGGGTTCAGCTGGGATGGAGTTAATTTTCACAACAAGCTGGTCAGGCTGACCCAAACAGCCAATCAAATGGGATATTCTATACCATGTGATGTCATGCTCAGTATTTAAGTGGGGAGTTGGCTGAAGGAAAGGCTTTTGCTACTCAGGAGCAAGCTAAGCATCAGGTGGTGAGAACACTGTATGTTGTATATGCTTTTTATCAGTATTATTGATTGTTGCTTTCTTCTCCCTTTGCCGTTCTATTAAACTGTTCTCATCCCAACCCACGAGTTTTTGCCTTTTTCCTTCTGATTCTCCTCCCCATCCCACCATGGAGGGGGAAGGAGTGAGAGAGTAACTGCGTGCTCCTTTCCTGCAAATTGAGGCAAAACCACAACAGCCCCACACCACACATGCCTCTGGTTTCCATGCAAGGGCACTACAGAGTCACTGGGACAGAAGGAACATGGGGCCTGATGGCCTTTCCTACTCCATCAGCATGATCAGGCTATAGCAGTCACTGCAGCTGTGTGGGGAGAAGGAAAAGAGGTCTTGCACTGAGCTGCAGAAATAGAGGTCAGATCATTGCTGTAGGTACATCCTCTGGGATGAATTTAGATAGGTGAAACAAGGCCGGCTCCAAAACTTGAAGCACTTGGGACTCATGACCTGAAACTTTCCCCACAGGCCAGGAGCCCCTGCTGTTGCCCAAAGAGAAGAAGAAAGAGAAAACCTGAGATTCATTCTTCTTTTGAGAGAGATCATTTCAAACCCACCTCCAAAGCACAAAGCCTTTTATGCTAAATGCTATAAATAGCAATAATAGCCCAAAGATGTAGGAGACTCAGGTCTGATTCTCTCTGCTTCCTGAAAAGATTAAAACTCACTGTCTCTTACTCTTAAGAAAAGAGCCTGGCCACCATAGAGATGTGGTGAATATGGAGGAGCTCTGTCTCTTTTTAATTCTGCATTTAGGCATCCACACTTTATCTGCATGGGTCCTACTTTAGTTGCTGAAGTCTTGTTTTTGATATGGTACTTGTCCTGCATGCTTTTTGCTTGAAGAGCTACCACGGATCATTAAAGAGTCCTTCTGTTTGTGTCTTTTCAGCCAAGGCCTTACTCCACCCGAAGTTCACATCTCATTTCCTGCTTCAGCACAACCATTAGGAAATGAAGGTCATTTGTATGGCACAGTCTTGTTTGCAACAGCAGTTGGGTATAATTGCAAAGCATCTGGGAGAGTAGGGGAGAAATGACTGTGGTAGAAAATCAGCTTCAAAAACTCGGAGCAGTTTATGTGAGAAAGCCTTGTTTCCATTAGTAAAATATAGATTTGTTATGACATTGTAAGTCTTAGCTGTGATATGCACAATATTTCCTTGGAATATCTGGCAGCTGTATCACTGTTTAATATATCTATTAAGTACTACATCTAGATGTAAGAGCAACCAATAAAACTTGTTTATTTACCTTTGAAACCTTTGACAGAGTAAAACATATCACTCTCTAGATCTGTTTCCCCATTCAAATCTACTAGATATTTGAAATGGCAGCAATAAAAGAAAAAGCTATAGATTTTCTTTCCCGGTCTGCATTTACTGTGGACAAAACAAATACTATCAAAATGCATTTATTATTTATCTATTGTTGCTATCTTTTGAATAGACCAAAAGTAAAATTCAAAGTGTTGCCCTGATGTGCTTGCACAATTGCATAAAATATCCAAGAGGGACCAATAATCACTATCTTCACAGAGGTCTGCTCTGTAATCAATCTTCAGAAACAACTCAACATTTTGCTTTTATTGGCATTTATGTTCATATTTACTGTCCCTCTGCTGGGACAGCTAAGGGTTTTCTTGGCCGGTGCGTGCATGTATACACACATACATTCCAACGTCTCTCAACTATCAATTCACAAAAATTGCTTTCAATTCTGAAACTATAACATTTCAAACAAGAGTGGGTGAAATAAAATAGAACATTAAAACAGCCTTGTGGGTTCAGACAAGTGCACAGCAACCAGGAGAGCCAAGAATAAGAATCTTTCTGCTTTCCCACTTGATGAAGGTTACAGTCTCCCAGTGACTTGTTTTCTTAACTTTAATATCTTTTGATATTTTTCCAGTCCTGTTATAGCCATAGCTTTAGACACATGAAATATCTTGTGTATCAGGAGGAGCAAAGGGCAGCTCGACCTTGTCTCTTGTCACTTTTCCGTTTGCTCAGCAGGAGACAACACACTGTTAAATCGCTAAAGTTTATAACAAGATGAATCAAGGTGGAGGCTGGGAAAAGGGAGAGAGATAAAAAGCAAGCATGTACTTTTTGTGATTCCCTTGAATCTCTCCAAATACGTGAAGAAACGCATGAAGGGAATATTTTGTCAATTTTTTTCACAGCAAATGTAAAAGAGATTGTGATCTTCCCCAGGTAATGCTGTTAATACGGTGACTAGATGAACTAGGCTTACTTCTGTTCTGAAGCACTGAAGAAGCAGGTTATATTAAGACCTGAAATTGTTTCTTATTTGTTTGCCCTCCTCTTCTTGTTTGCTTGTATAATTTTACAAGGTGACTGCTGAAAGAAAGTTCACAGTGCAGACTCGACCAGAGCTAAGCAAGGCGAGAGACAGGGCAATGAGAAGGGAAGATGCTCCATGTGCAGACCTGTTATAAGTAATAACCGTTCCAGTGTGTCTCTTGAAATAATTAGGTAGGCATTAATTACCACTTCAGGGTTTGTACATGCCAAACTGAAACTACCATGTATATGGTAAGTTTGTAAAAGGGCAGTGAGAGGGCATTTAGGTGTGATTCATAAGAGAAGAAAATATTATTCCCGTATTTTTTCCTGTGATGATCATGATATAGTTCACAGTACATCTATCTGAGTGTATATATATTCTACATCCTTACAGATCATATCATTACATAATCAATAACTGGGAATCATTTAGCAAAGTGTTTTGGTAGTTTCCGTTTTGGAAGTCAATTTTATAATGAGAAAGGCGATGAAGACAAAGTCAGTTTTACAGTAAGACTGAATGGAGACCAAGATAAACACATTAAATCTATGCTATGTAGGTAATAAGTCCAGAACAGCGACAATGATAAGCCAGTCTAACCTTCTGGACAAGATAATCAGAGAAATTCCCTGAACCAACGTTCATCGTTCATCTACAAATATTTCAGTGATGGAGAATCTCCGATCAGCCCGTGTAATTGGTTTCTAGTGATTTCACTGCTGAAATGGTCCAGACTATTTCTAATGTCATTGGATCTATCATACATCCTACTGCTAGACTAAAAACCCCAGGACCAGAAGACTGACTTTTTCATGAGTAGCCAGACTAGGAGCTCCCTGTGCTGTGCTAACACCAGCACGCCTTTGTAGTGGCTTCTGTACCACAAATAGGTCACATATGCTGCTCAGGAACTCCTGCACAAAGGACCTCTCACAAAAATGTCATGACCAAAAGGCCCAGCCTTTGTGTCCATGAAACCTCATCAGTGGGCAAGTTGTATGACTTTGGAATGGGCTGAAAATTTAGACCTGTGCTTGGGAAATGGTGTCCAGCTTTCTTTTGGGCAGCTTGACTGTCTAGGTCTTGAAGGTCTTCTGTATTTTGGAGGCCTTAAAATCCACAACAAAATTCTGTTTAATTTTAATATTCTTTCTAACCAGAAAGGATAAGAGAACTTTGAAAAGTCTATTTACTCCATAAAATAAGGGATTCGGATGTAAAAAGCTACAAAACATTTCCAGTTTATTTTCTTTTTCATGGGTATCGTATTTCAGATACTTCTTTGATATTTGCTCTCCATGAAGCAAACTGACAGACAAAACAGCAGTCAAGACTCAGTCAGGCATGCTCAGCTATATGGATTTAATTATGTCTAATACTTTGCATGGTGGGAGAATAAAAGCCTTGTGTCATACATTGATACCTCTTTCAATAGGAGTTTTCTGAAGGGGTTGCAATTTTATCATTTGCACAAACACCAACTTATGTTACTAGAGAGATCGTTATATCTCAGGATGCTGATACCCTCCCTTCCCAAATGAAGATATCTTGTTCCTCCTGGAAAGCCTCATCTGAGGCTTCTGCCGTAGGCTGGCCTTCAGCAGACATGAATGAACTTAAGCAGTAGCTCAACTGTAAGTCACCCAAGGCCCCGTTGGAATGCCATTCTGCTTGTTGACATGGCAAATGTCACCGCAAGGCAGTAAGGCCTATCAGAGAGTGCCATCACTGAGCTCTGAGGCTATCCATACCTCCAGCAGTCTGGATTTGGTTTGGGAAATGGGAGAAAATGCCAAGACGAGAAGACCAAATTTTTCAAGCCCATTTTCAATTTCCCAGGGAAGAACAGCTGAAATACAGAGGGCCTTGCTCAAATATCTGTGGGTGAATATGAAAAGCACTGCTGGAAAACGTCTTCCAGCACAGACCTGGACATGTTGAAGCATTAAGGGAAGGAGCCCTACACTGCCTTCATGCTTTTCATTAAATTGCCTTTGCTTTCCTGAGTGTCTCTCACGCAAACATCTTTCCAAAGGAGTAGAGGGGGGAGAGCTATGAACAGTCACTATAAAACCAGGTGTCTAGGCTGCAGTCCTCAATGACTTTTGCTCCGTTTACAGTCAGTGGAGAGAGATATCTCAGAATGCCTTTCTGAGCTTCAGTGTCTGCTGTTCTCCAGTGATGGACTTTATGGGGAATGACAACCACCAGGCTCCTGACTCAGATGATGGGTGCTGGTTAGGTGATGTGGATTCCCCTCTATCACAGACACCACACTGGTGCTTCAGTCTTGCAATCTGTTAAAAGTGAGGACAGTATTATGACAGGGCTTGCTCTCAAGAGTGTTGTTAGAGCACAGTCATTAGTGCCTGCAAATCGCTCTGAGAGGAGCTATTAGAAAACTGTAAAGTGCTATTACTAGATACCCACTTACATTTTAAAAGAGGAAAACCAGATGCACTTGCAATCTGAAATTGCATATATTTTATACAAAAGATATAAATAATGAAAGGAAAGTATCCAAGAGAGAGCACCATACTGGCCAGTCCTGTGTAAAAAGTTGCAGAACAGTGGGAATGAGCTGGCTGCTAAATGCCTGGAAACAAGAAGATTGAAGTACACGGATCACAAAAGTCATCACAGTTTCATATTCTGCATCCCTAAATTATGTGGTGTTTCAGGGCTAGTGAGCACCTTTTCATGAAGGAGGAACCTATTCTTGACAATAATTTGCTTTAGCAGCTTTCCGTGAATCTCATGAATTTTAGAGCACAAAACAAAACAAAAAAATGCTCTAAAATAATTTTTTTTCATTGCAGAATGAAAAAAATAGGGCTACAAAAGTGTATCTATCTCTCTATATTTTTTCCACATGAGGCCCCTGATTTAATTAGTCGAGTCACCAGAGACTTTGAAAGAAGCTTTCTTCAAAACCCATTTCCAGACTCTCAGGGATGGAAGTAAAAATAGATTTTAAATTGGTCTTGGGGAACTGCTGTTTACTTTAGAGGTAGATTTAAAAAAAAAAATCTACTAATGAACACTAACGATGGCCTTGTTCCAAGTCTTTGTCAACTCAGCCCCAATTACTCCACTTTCAACCTATCAACACAGGGCAGCACAATCCTGGGGTCGTTCCAGAACCACTGATGGAGGGACTCCAGATTCACGTTGGCACAATTAGCACAGTGTGGCCCACTGCTGGGACATAATCAAAAGTCCCTTCCTGTTTCCTGCAGCAGTCGCAGAAAGGAAGACCACAGCATTTGCTCCGGACGTCTGCAGAAGGCGGGCCAGGCAGACCTGCAGGTGCTGTGCACTGCTGTCCTGGGGAATTAAAGCAACATTCTCCATTGATAACAGTTCTGTTAGAATCACAGAATCATTGAGTGGTTAGGGTTGGAAGGGACCTGTAATGGTCATCTAGTCCAACCCCACTGCAATGAGCAGGGACAGTGGGGGAAATGGTCTTCTAGATGACTGTGGGCATGTTGCTTTCTGTAGCCTATTCCGTGGCATATTATACCTTGTATGCTGTACACAAAACCAGAGATAAATTAGACGAGATATGTGATTTCTTCTAATCTATTCTCAGGGTGGTCCAAGATTGCTGGCTGCATGGATAAATCAGCTTTAGGGACCATCTGCTTCAGAATCAGGTGGTGGTTGCATCTGATAACACAGAAAAGAAACTGTCTGAGCATGTTTGCTTATGCAAACCTGCTGTGTTGGCAAGGCACGCAGGCTGAGCGGGCTGAAGGGGTGGCAGTGGTGAAAAACAGAAGCCAAGCAATCAGGTTTATGGTTGCTTCTGTGCTCCCTGGCCGGCATAGCCTGCAAGATCAAACTCCCCGGTTCGCTGCCTTTGCCACACAGCCATTCTTGAACACAAGCTTGGGCTCAGTATCACCCCTCAGTCACACTTCAGGAACTGCTGCCTCCTCTTGCAAGACTTCAGTAATTTTGTAAGGAAAGTCTTGCCCCCTGGTCGAAAGAGGTGGTTATCCTCCTGTATTCAACGTTGGTGCGGCCTCACCTTGAGCACTGTGTGCAGTGCTGGGCCCCACCATTTGAGAAGGATGTGAAGGTGCTTGAATGCATCAGGAGGGGGGCAACAGAGCTGCTGAGAAGGCTGGAAGGCAAGTCCTCCAACATGTGGCTGAGGACACTGGGTTTTTCTCTTTTGGAGAGGAGGCTGAGGGGTGACCTCAATGCTCCCTACAGTATCCTGAGGAGGAGATGTGGAGAGGGAGGTGTTGAGCTCTTCTCTCAGGTACCCAGGGACAAGACGCGTGGGAACGGCTCAAAGCTGTGCCCAGGGAGGTTCAGACTAGACGTTAGGTACCATTTCTTCACCGAGTGAGTGGTCAAACACGGGAACAGGCTTCTTAGAGAGGTAGTTGATTCCCCAAGCCTGCCAGTGTTGAAGAGGCATTTGGACCATGCCCTTAATAGGATGCTGTAACTTGGGCAGCCATGAAGTGGTCAGGCAGTTGGACTAGATGATCGATGTAGGTCCATTCCTACTGAAATAGTCTGTTCTAACTGTCAGTGAGTGGGGCCAGTTTGCTGTGCTGCAAGTGAAACCCCAATCTGGGAGGAAGACCTTTACATTTAGTCAGAACCCTAAATAAATTAAGATAGTAAAATGTTATAGTTTTGACCTGTGGCCGGTGACAAAGCGCCACATGGTCGCTCTATCATCCCTTCCCCCACTGGGCTATGGAGGAGAATGGAAAGAAAAAGGCAAAAACTCGTGGGTCAGGGTAAGGGCAGTTTGACAGAACAGCAAATGAAGCAAACAGTAACAACAATAATACTGACAAAGAGAATATACCAAACAAAATGTGAAATGCACAGAGCAACTCTCGGTGCCCGATGCTCCATGTGCTCCTGAGCCACCACCAACCTCCCCCCTGGCGTGGGCCCACCCTGCCCCCCTCCCCTTCAAACCCAGCATGACGGCACATGGTATCGAATACCCTGTTTTGTTTGGCCCGGCTGTGTCCCATCCTGGCTTCTGGTGAAAATTAACCCTGTCCTGGCCAAACCCAGGACATAAAAGAAGACAGATTTTAAACAAAAAGTGCACCCCAAAAATACCCCTAGATTTCCAACATTATTGATAAAAATACTTGTGGGTAACGTGTCGCTTTTGTCAAAAGTGAGACTGTAGTTTGGGCAGACATGCAGGTCCACCCTAAGCTAGATTTTCATGTAATCTGGGGATCTGAATTAGGAAATACCCTTGTCACCGCATCCTGCTGCTCCTCAGCACAGAGACAACGCCTTGCTTACAAGTAGGCATCCTTTCACCAAGATACTCTAGCATCCAGAAAAGTTTAGGGAGTATTTTTCTCTTCTACTCCTAGTGATAAAATACTTACCTAGCTACTGCAAAGATGTTTCCATAATATAGCAGGAGAACTGAAAAGTTCTTAATAAAACCGTTAGCTATATGCTATAGACTACAGTTACTCTTTGGGGGCCAGATACAGATCTCAATTATAAGCTGGAATAATTTCCTGGCACTCAGAGGACTGACACTGGTGTACAACTAATACAAGCCAGAACTTCATAATAAAGCATCATGGCCACATTATCTTTCACAATTTGTTCCAGTCAAGGGGTCGACTCTCAGCATTTTAGGGTCTAGCCAAGACAGAAAGAAATGCAACTGAGTGGGGGGCTCTGTTTTTGAAACTGATTTCTAGCTAATAAAATTTTTCCCTTTATTTTGATACGTGGTCCTCTCTTGTGCCTATATCTGATTGAATGAAATATTACTGTGCTGTGTAATATCATCGCCTAACCCCCTGGGTCATGTAGAATGCATATTACTGCATTTGCCACGATATGGGTACAACCTCCCTCACTGCATAGCCTGGAGAGTGAATCCTGGAAGACGGGGTGATGACTGGGAGAGGACTACTCTTTAAAGCTCGTCTTTTAATAAGACATGGGAGTTTTGAATTCAGCCCTGGGAAAGCAGTAAGTTAAGTGAGATTCATGGTGTTGCAGCTGTTTGGCACTGCAAAGGAGAGCACTAAAGGTTCCTGCCCTGATGCTACAAAAGGGAGACTGCTGCGTGTGGTAAATCAAATTCCTCTGCGGCTGACAGAGGTGCATTGACAGCAGATTCAGGGAGATTAAGCAACATTTACACTCGTGGTTTCTAGTCCACTCCATACGCAGAAGCAAAGTGGAATGCTTAGGGACACTGCGTCATGCACAGTGCCCCTGGGACTGGCTTGCAACTGGGAATGAAGTGGGGACTATGATGGATGGTACCTGGGTGAGAAGGGTGGGAGCAATGGGTGCAATATTCTGTGGGAAGGAGGGTGGTGAAAAAGCTGGAACTGGCTTCTAGGAAGGATCTGAAGGTTACTTTTCAAGCCGTGAAAGCCTCTAACAATTCCCTAAACTGTGATGCTAAGGGGTCCTTTCCCACAAAGCCTGATTCTGTATTCATGATGCCAAATCGAAATTAAAAATTTAGCCGAGCCTGAATGAAACAACTTGTTTTCGTGTGAAGTTCAATTTGAGTCAAGAATTTTGATCCTGAAAACAAAGATTTTTAAGTAAATATATTTACTCTTAAGGTTAGTTTTTGAGATTAAATATATAACTACAAAGTGAAAAGTAATTTTGAACTGAAGAATGAAAATGTTCTATTAAAATAAAAGCAGCCTTAAATGGGATTTTCAGAATCTTTTTCTAAGATAAAATACTGATGATAGCAACACAGTTCTGTATGATCTTCTTCCTGATGGAACAGCATATCTGGCCAGAGTTTGCCTGTGTGGAATTTTGCCAGCTGTCTCTGCTTAGCAGCCATCACATCTTCATTGAGCCTCTTGAAAATTTAGCCATTCATTTTGATGCAAAAAATGACAACTGTGCTGTTCTGAAAAGCTCATGCTGAAAGTAGAAGGACGTTCCTGGTACCTGGGCCTGACAGGTGTATTTATCATGTCTTCATGAGCTCTGGTGGGTTTGTTTGGGGGCCGTACTGACAGAAAACCTGATATGGGAAAGACTTCTTTGTACGTGATTGCCCCACTGCAACTGTGCTTTCTTTACCTTGTTTACAGCACATGTGGGTTGTGTGGTTCTTTTTGATGTGAAACACCTTTAATGCATTAAACAGTGCTGACATCCGAGTCTTGTCACTTTATGAGGTGGAAAACAGTCACTGTCACCAACAAGTGAGTAATAATAGAGATGAAAAATTAGCCATGAAGAGCAGGGCCTATACATTACTGCACTAATTATAAACATTGGCACATTCATACATCAGAATTAATTTCAAATAGAAAATGGGTGATGCTCTGTTGCATTTATCACTGCTGTGAGGGATATGCAAGCAGGGAAATCATCACCAACTGCTTTTTTAAAACAGGTGAGTAAATAAACAGGTAAGTAGGACTTGTCTGCCATGATGCAGTCACCGCTTTTCACTTTGAGCTGTGCTTGGAGCTAGAAAACCCTGCAGAGGGAAAACTGGGCAAAATCCCCATTTTAAGTCATCCTTTATCTACACTACTTTTATTTCAAAGCACAGAAGTCTGTGCATCTGAAAATCCTTACTCTGAACAGGTTGGCAGGCTGTAGAGGGGGAAATGAGTGTGAGTGTCAGCTCTGCTCTTTCCATTTTCTGTCCCGGTTAAAAATAATTATTTATGAATCTGAACCAGCTTTGACAAATGTTTTCAAGCAAAAGGGAGAGAGAGAGAGAAAAAAAAGAGAAAATAATACATAAAAATTTAAAAAGTCAGTTTCTACACTGGCAAAATGAATACTTTGTCTTGGCATGATGAAATCATGTCTTACTTTTATATTAACCTAAATTTATCTTTTCAGAAGGTTTAAAGGGATACAGAAACCTCCTGAACTAATTCATTTCCGTTTAAATCCAGTGTACACTCTGATCTACCGGATTGTTCTCAATGCTTTTCTCATTTTACTAGAAGGTAAGCAACCAAACTGAAATTTTGGATGTACTTAAAATGAGTGAGGGCTTCCTCGAGGCTGACCAAAGAACCAAACACTCAGTTATTCCCACCATTCTGCTAGGTGAGACTGAGATTCATAGTACTCAACTGTACCCTTTTCAAAGTCAGGCACCTTGTCTAAATTACTTAAGCTCTACCAATAGTGGATAGAAAGAAGGCGGCATGTCCAGAGAGTGACTGATCCATCTTCAGACTGAGTGGAAGGAGAGATCGCCTGTATAAGTTCTTGTTTCTCCCTGTGGACTACCAGGAAGATTGTGATGACCGGCCAAGCATAGGTTGCCAGCTCTTAGCTGGCCATACCATGGAGTCAGCAACTTACAGGTTCTACCTCTCTTCCTGGCTGACACCTTAAGTAACAGTTTAATCATTAATTTCTTTCAGAGGTTTCTTCTTAGGACAGGAACATGAGAGAGCTAAGGCCAGGATTAGTCTTCAATGGGAACATTGTGCCTACGTGGACTTACCAGGCTTACGTGTGCTAAGGGCTGAAGGGCTGAGTGCAGGTCTCAGTTATCTCAACTCAATCTCCTGAACTAGAAGAAGGATACAATAATAAAAATCATAAAAATCCTCTTAACCCTGAATTTGACATCATTAGTGATTTTCTAGTGAGTGATAAAAGCGAAGCAAGAGAGAGAAAGGGTGTTAATGTGAACTGGTGCAGGTTTCCCTTTAGCTACAAGTAATCAAACAGATAAGCCCCCTACAGGTAATTAGTGGAGCCAGCTGCAAATGTTTACTTGAAAAAGCATTCTGATTAAAACTCAAAAGTTCTTACTCTATTTTTTGTTTGCAAAAAAAAAGCCTTAGTTTTGATCAGACTTTTCCAGCATCAGCACAGCTGCAGATCTCCAGAGCATACCACAAAGCAAAAAAAAAGAGGTTTCATTTGCAATGGCAGTGGTATCTGATTAACAGTTTTGGAAAACCTGCCTGATTCCCAGCATAGGCAAGGTTGAAGTGGTGAAGAAATGCTCAGGAGAACTGGCTGCAATGGGGGACCCTGAGGACCCCCAAATGAAAGCAGTTCCTTGGATGTGTGTGTCAAAGATGCATGCATCAGCCCTGAAAGGAGGGTTGCCCACCAAAGAATGATGATAATTTTGCTGTCAGAAAAATGCTCTTTCACCTCTGGAAGTGATTTAAATTAATCACTTTCTCACATATCTTCGTGTAAACCTGTTTGCGATGTAGGAATGGAGCCTGAAATCCGGGACTACCTGCAACAACTGGCACCTCTTGCTCAAACAGGCATGTAGGACATACAAGCAAGCAGTGGTGAAAAAAGAAGAGGGTGAGAACTGCTGGTAGAGGTCATCAGGCTATATTAATCACTCTGTCTGACAGTAGAACTCAAGGTATCATCATGATTTTCAGACGAGGGCTTGTGGGGTGGGTTTCTACCTCTTCTGGTGTTAATGAAAACAATTCCATTGCACATAGCTGCCAAATAATATCTAGAGGTGTATCTTTTGTAGTAACTGGAAAAATATGACAGCTTGGGTTCAGAAGGGGAAACATCTAATTGTCTTTTGATGTAATTCTTGCATTTCCTGAACTTGCACCCATTGTGTAGACACTATGGGAAGACTGCTTGGAAACGACTGCCTTTATCCTTATTCCTGGAAACAGATACATGATGGCAGACATCAAGGGAGATCTGTTAAAACCATAAAGTTGCATCTAACCTTGCAGTTTGGCCTATTCGGAGCCAAAGGTTGGACCAGAGATCTCCAGTGGTTCCTTTCAAACTAAATAATTCAGTGATTCAACACAAAAATGTGTTGCAGTATTTTACTTATATGCAGCTGGAATCAAATTGGGTCCATCCGTGGACCCAGGGCCTTCATCATTAAAGCAGCTGATCACCTCATATTCAGTAGCCCTTCTCATTTATTCTGTATTTTTAAAATTCTAACTTGATGCTCAAGTGAGATCAAAGGGGAGTGAGAAACTCCTAGCTTCTCAGAGCTACAGTATTTCCCCCACTTGCAGGCCCAGGCTGGCCTGTGGGTAGAGCATGGGCTGGAGATGTATTTCATCAGAAGCTGTTGAGACAAAAAAACCTGCAGTATGATGCCTACCTGAGTCTGAGACAAGCTAGAACCTTGTACAGCAATTCTTAGATTTAATATTTTTTTTTAGAACTGCACAGAGAAATATTATCTGTTTTTGTGGGGAACTTTTGGTGTTTCAAAAAATCTAATGTGTAAGGATAAAAAAAAATGAGAGTTTAATGCTCCCTGTGTGAAAAAAATCAGCCCTGACCTAGCTAGAGAACCTCAGCTGAAAGGCCCAGGCATTACTGAAATCAGCAGATGGACTGCTCACAGGCAGGAAGGTCCAAGCATCCAGAAAGTCCAGGCAGCCCGTCGCTGGGGAGCTGTGCGATGGTCGTGGAAGGCACTGGACCCACTGAGCAGCACTTTGATATTGCAGCAGATTGGGAGGCCCTTGCAGACGTTTACCAAGGTGTTAGTTTGGACTAGGTCCAGTACCAAAGCCCAGACTCAGTTTTAATCATGCTGCATCGATAAGAAAGCTACTATTCAGCACTTTTGTCCAAATCTCTTTCTGGATCAGACTTTGTGGTGAAGGCGAGGAGGAGTTTGGTCCTACACGTGGTAGTAATTGTGGCATATTGACACGGCTGACCACACTGCAGCAAGTGAATCTGAAAAAATCTCCCTTTGTACCGCTCTTCCAGCAAGGCCCTTGATATTGTAAATAGCTAGGTGAGAGCTATCTCGTCAATTTGATGCACTGCATGTCTGATCCATCTGCCCTATACAAAGTCTCTGATCCTCGACCCTGATTTCCTTTCATCACTGTCTGCACTTACAAGATAGCAGCTGTCTCTTTTCAGCATTGGTCTGTTGCACTCTCCATAAAAGCTTTGCTTGCTAACATCTTCAGATGCTGAAAGGAATCTTGGAGAAGATTCGCAAATGATCTCTGTATTCTGCAAGAGCGAGACAGTCCTTTTCTTTCCCCGGGCTTCAGGAGGACTGCAGTTCTGGAAACATCACGTCAGAGCAGAAGGTTCTCATGGTGTGAGAAATCTGAACTTCCACAAAAAAAGCTCTCATTATTACACACTTGAGCAGATCCGGGAACAAGAAAAAAACTGTGCATGAATATTCTGGCAAGTACCAGAAGGGCAAGATTGATGCTGCCTTCACCCTCCCTGCCTTCTCGTCACCCGTGTAATTAACACTCACCACCCCATGATAGATGGGAAATTCAGTGCAAATTCTGAATACTAAGCAGGGAGGGTGGGTAGGTGCCCCCGCCTGCCCCAGTTTGACCTACTTAAAGGTATTCTCTGATGACCTGGGTAAATAGGAGCTTCTTGAGTCAGAGGCAGGATAATGAGGTACGTATCAACAAGCTTTATCGATCTATACTGCCTGGGTAACCACAAAGCCCTGGTAAAACCTTCAAATCCCCTCTCCCAGCATGCTGTGGAATCAAGATAAAATGTGAAAGGGATTGTCTGCAGACAGCACCTTCTTTGTTTGTTGAAAGCCCTGATCAGGAATCTGCAAGAGTATTTCAAATGAAAGGAAACAGAGATGTTCAAACCCTCCCACGAGCCGTGCATTAGGAATGGAGTAAGAGGTGCAGGACAGGCTGTCAAGTTTTTGCAAAGTCCTTGTCTTCAGTGCGGGAGGGGAAATTTCAAGTGAAGCGTGCAATGGCCCAGAGAGCAGCACTGAGCTGCTGCACAGGTTTTGGATCCAAGCCTTGAAATGGGGCTTCAAGGTGGCAGCACTGGCAGGCAACTTTGGCCAGCTTTCACTTTCTGTTTTTTTTTCCCCAGCTGTTTTTTTGTTTCTGCAAACATTTCAGACCAATTCTGAGATCTAAACAGATTTTAAAGTGTAGAAACCTAGAGGTGAGTTGACCTTCGACTCTTTCAAAGTAGTCTGTACGAAAGAACAACAAAACCTGGTATTTGGTAACTAGCAAGAGAGATGAGAAAGAAGCTGTAACACATTAGCAGTGTGGATGATCAGCCACAAAAACAAACAGTGGAAGATTCTCCATCTTTGGCAGTTTCAAATGAAAATGTAGCAATTCTATGGAAGATGCTAGTCAAGTATCTGTCAGGTGTCCATCGTTTGGCCCAAAATAGAGCTATACATGAGATCAGACTTATCTCAAACCTTATGTTACCATCACCGCTCCATTTCGGTCTGTCTTGGAACTTACAAGGTCTGCATATAAGACTTTCTGAGCAATTTGGAAGGCACAAGAACACACGAATAGGGAATCAACTCACAGTTCTCCAGGCCCAGTTCCTCCACATGGGTTGTTCATGTGGAGCCCAGACCTTTTCTACAGGCTGTGTCCTGGTGCCATCATGACTGAAAATGACAAAGTGTCAAGACTAAATCAAGCTGTTATTGCTCCTCCAAGACATATTTTTACCCTTGGATTTGAATTTTGTGTAGCCGCAGCAAACCGTATGAAATGTCTAACAGATGTTAACTTATCAGGGTTCCAGCATCCTTCATGGAATATGTCGCTTTGTACAAATAACAAAATGCTCCATCTGTGCTAACTGGATTGAAATGTCAGCCCCACGGTTGGGGTAAGCTTAGCAGAATTTGTGCTTAACAAATTTGCAAGTATATTAGATTAGCAATTATCCTGTTCTAGTTTTAAATTCTAATTTCACCTTTTTTTTACTGCTGCAGGATGCAATATTCATGTACTGTTAAATCAAATACTCCATTAACAGCACCAGAGATAAATATTGAACTAATGGAATAATGCAGGTTAATAGTAGATTCATAGGATAATGCTGGAGAATACTGTGGGTGAATTATGCTAGCAGCTGAATCACTGACCCTCGCTGTGCTCTGACTACAGGTACAATAAAAATAGCCAAAAAATGCGAAGCTATCTGAGATTTAAATGTTTACTGGGAGTAGGTAATAGGTCACAGATGTGGACAGATGCTTAGATGAAGCTAGGCTAAGCCGTAGCCACTGAATTTTTCAGGCTCTCCCTTCCTGCTGAGAAGTAACGGAATCCACTGGTTGCTGCTGCTGAATAAATGCTCATTTCCCACCCCAGAATCCTCCCTCTCCTTCAGCCCTGTCCAGGGCTGAGACACTCAGTTCGTAGTTCCTCACAAAGGCATCTCGTTAAGGCTGCATGAACCTCTGCAAAGCAGCAGCCAATCAAAAAACCCAATGTTTTTAGCAAAAAAGCCAACAACCCACAAATCCCCTTCAGAATGGCCCAAAGCAGAGACCTGCTAAAGCCCAGCAGAGCCCTGCGGTTACCGCTGGAGCAGAGCTCTGATTGCCGGGTCCTGAGGGCCGGAGCAGAGGCTGCTCTGCGGGCTCTGAGCATGGCTGGCATGCTGGATGGATCTAATTTCCTGCTTGGACCAGCCAGACCTCCCCAGCCTATCCACTTTCCAGGGCTGAGCGGCTGGGCAGACGTGGCCTGTCTCTGAGGTGCTGGCTTATTAACCAGGCAGCGTTGGATGTGGTACAAAGGACTGTTCCCTTCCGCCCGTGTCAAAACCCGAGGGCAGGCAGAGTCCACCACCAAATGTGTGGGAAGAGCAAGAAGCCTACCAGGATGCGCTTTAAACTGTCCCTGTGGCTCTGTCCTTAATTTTCTTTTTCGACAAGTCTGTCTAGTCAGTTACTGTATTTTTATGTTTGGCTTCATGAATATTTCAAATAGGAAACTCATCCTGAATTTGTTTCTTTTTTGTCTTTTCTTCCAGGAAATGTATGTGTGCAAACTCCCCCTAATTTATGTAAATACGGAGGCGGAAGAGTTTCACTTCATTGTTACAAATTAAAAGTTCCCTGACATTTCCAATTAGCTGGAGAGAAAAGCAATGCAACTATAAATACATCAGAAAGCCAGCAAGTCTGCTCTAGTACAAACAGCACGCTCCCACCGCGACACCGAACGGCGAGGCTCCGCAGCATGCTTGTTGCAGCGGAGATTAACGGCATGGTGGCCCGTTACCCTGTGACGATATTAGAGAATTTGTGGCAGGGGATGGCTGAAAATATGAGCACAGGGGCAAGGAAACTGCTGTTAGGGCTAAACCCAGCTCAGTGTTGCCCCTCTTGGCTGATCTGAGTCTTCAGCTGGGGAGAGGACTATGTTTAGTATATCAGCGTGGTGATGTTCGACAGGGTCTTGGCTTCTGCAAGACGAAGTTGATGAAATGCCCTTTCCTGTGACCTGCAAAGCTGCTGCTGTCAGGGTCAAACCCACTGTAAACATCTCTGCCCAAAACAGGCAGGAGTGAGATAGGCGGCTGCACTGAAGCAAGTACTGAAGGCTGGTGGGTGATACCCTGAAATGAGGGCAGGAACAGGACTGCTGCCTGCCCACAGGAGCCTGGTTTATCCCTTCCTTGAAATCCCATCTGCTCTGGACTAGGGAGGCCCCAGGAAAGGGTACAAAGACGGAAAAGTCTCCTTTGCCCTGTGGTCTCTCCATACAGGAACCTGTCCTTAGCATGGAAGAAAGGCACTACTGTGTGGGGGCAAGCCCAAAGGGTAGCGCAGTCTGTGCTAACCAAGCTCTGGAGAAATTTGTGACGCCCTCTCCACCCCAGAATAAGAAGGATGCAGGAGTTGTGCAGGCACTGCAGGGTGGTACATGCTGCAGTTCTCCCTCTGTGCTGTTGCCTGAATGTCTTCTACATGAGACCTACCCATGGCATCTGACTCTGAGAGGCACAGCTACGGCTGGGGAGAGTTGGAGTGAAGGGAGGCAAAAAGCACAGGCCTTCAGGTGGGTGGCATAAATCTAACCGTGTGTGATGGTTTTGACTGCATTTAGACATTTTGAGGTGGTAATGTGAAACATCTCATGCATGGTTGCCTGGCTTGGTGGTCTCTCTGGCTTCCCCTGGGCATTAGGATACCTAGGAACGGGCATTGCAATGCTTGGCATCCCCCACCCATGCTCCTCCAAGTGCGATATCGCCATGCTAACGTTCAGAGGTAGTGCTCAGAGGTGATGTTCAGACTGCCTCCCAGGTCATTTCTGAGCGAAGGGCACCCTGGCTTTTGGTAGTGGATGTCTACAATTCCAGCGGCATCGTTTCCCATTTTACAAATCCATCAGGCTGCAGACACAGTCGGGTACAATGTGTTCAGACATCCAGTGCAGGGAAAACTAATAATAATGCTGGCGCTTTTTACTGGCTTCACACACCATAGCTTGTACTGCTCCTCCCCAGGGCCAGATAAAGTTTTGTGTTGTTGTTTAAGAAAAAGCCCATTTTGGCACCATAGCTGGCAGAAATATTGAGAGCTTCATTTCTTCCCTTTCACCCTCTCTTCCTCCTCTTGTAATCTTTGATAAAGAGAAAAGTGTTCTCCAGAAAAGGTATGCTAATGAACAATTAATTCTTTTATCTTATAGTGCTGAGACTGTAAGACCTGAAGAAGATGTAGAATAAAATTAGTGGTAATTAGCTTTTTAGAGCATTAAATAAACAGTGACATGAACGATGGAGAATTAATGTTATGCATTTATTTTTAACAATATTTATACAGGCAGTTTTTGAACAAGGCCCTGTGGCATTAGCTTTTACTAATACAGGCAAAACAGCAATGAGAAATAATTACATTTAGTCTGCATTAAGACAGCACTATGCAAATCAAAGGAATAATGAAGAGGAGCCTGTTAAAAGGGTTTTTGGAGACTCTGTGTTTGAATAGAATATTTGGGCTTTGTATTCCTCTGAAGAATTCAGATATTGCCACCCTCCATCACTTGAAGCCACAGGCACGTAACTCTGTAGTAAATATCACTGGTACGAACCAGAGCTGCCAGCCAAAGTGGCTTTCCAAGGCAGCTGGTGGTTTGGGCGGTGCTGTTTGCTTCAGAGGGGACCCCCTTGCATGCACTATCGAGCAGAGAAGGATGCACGGCTGCATCTCCCACTGCTCCCTCCGCAACCCAGCCACAGCCTTGCAAAGCGGGGCACAACTCGGTGTTTGTGTCTCCAGTCCCTGGGGAAACTCCTGAATGAGGTGCCGGGCTTCCCAGAAGGGTTAATGCTGTTCTCTGTAAATGAAGCGTGCAGAGATCATGTTGTGGGGGCGCACGATTGTATTTCATGAGGCTCGAGATCGTGTATTTCAGCACAGAAAATGTTTTTCTGCCTGAGTGTATTTATTCTTTGCTATTGCTGTGTCGGTCTTTTGGGGCACCTCTGGGAGCTAGTCTTCACCATGTTGACACTCTTGGCATGTGCTGACTGCCATCCAAACCGCTGCAGTAGTGAGCCCTCTGCATGCACATGCTTCACTTTCCAGGGTCGTTGGCACAGATGAAATCTCCCTCATCCGGACATTCGTACACTCTGGCAGAAAGGGACAGAGAAAACAAAAATTTGGCTCCTAATCAGCTGAAACACCCACAGATCATCCATCTTCTGTTATCGCTCCAGCAAATGTAGCAGAAGAAAACGGGAAGATATGTAAAACCTTGTTTGCGTTACACAGTTATACTGCTAATAGGGTGTGCTAATTAAGAAAGGAGCCTCAGCAGATGAATCCTTGAAACACTTTTTAATTAACACTCTCTCCAAAGTCAGAATTGGAGGGGAGAGAGGGGAGTGGGGGGGCAGGGTCCTCCTCGGGCTCCCGCAGCCCAGCACCGGAGCCCTCACTGCCGCCCGGTCCTCCAGGCTGCCTTCAAAAGCACCAGTCTTAATTAAAAGAGAAGAGGCATCGGTGACAGTCTTCAATCAGGCGTTTAATGAATAGCTGACAGGGTGCTTAATGCAATCAGTGCATTGTCGTTTCAGTGAAATGACAGCAGGATGTATATTAATATCGTAACCTCCGGTTCAGAGCTCCGGCGGGGAATGCTGAAACCTCCCGTCAAGGTTTTGCAGGGCTCGGTCACCGCTCTCTGCTCCGTATCAGGTGTAAATCACAGGGTTTGAGTCATGCCAAGTCTGTAGCCTGTGGGTGAGCCACACCAGGGCAGGGACACCTCTGAGGGACTGTGGCCATGGGTGACCAACATTTGAGTGGAGGAAGACCAGTAATACGCAAAGAGCATCATCAACCCTCACTGCCTACAGACTTAGCTGGGGTGGGGAGGGAGAGAGGGAAAGTGTTTGGTTTTAGATGAGCCCTGGGGAATGGGAAGTAATGTGCTTTCTGAAGTGTTTTTTGATTGTCGTCACTTTTTTTTTCCTCAATACCCAAATCAGACATCAGAAGTTGGTGTTAACTGGCAAGAATTAAATTAAGCAAAGCTGAGACTGTTTTGCTGCAGCACGCTGCCACAGAGCAGGTGCTGGGCTGTTGCTCTGTCCTCCACGCCTCGCAGCCCTTAGCCTTCCCTGGGCTGTCAGCTCATGTACGCAGGGTGGGAGCTGGTTGTTACCACTCTGTTAACCTGTTTGCTCCTTTAGTTCACATTTTGGCAACACTCTTGGGCTCCTGGGTTTGCCCACGTAGATGGGATTAGAAGGTAACGATTAAGGTTGATTAAGGTTGTAATGTCCAGCAGTAGTTTCTGTGCATAATCACACCTTCTGAAGCAGATCACTCCTGTTAGTGTTTAACTCTTTGGTGTAACCATCGGTCTGTGTGCTGTTGCTGGCAAAAAGGATTGGGTCTGACTACCAACACCTCCCAAGCAATCCCCTTCAGTAACCCCCTCTAAAGACCGTAGCATGAACCAAGTCTGCATTGTATCATTCCTTCTTGCAAACAGGGAAACCAAGAGTTTAAAACAAACAGAACTTTCTTGGGATGGGAAAACAGCAAAACAAGAACTCAAGGTGACTGCATTTAACAGTTAATAATCCTCATCGAGACGTTTCTCCACTCTCCTTTTCTTGTAGGGGGAATTTTATTTGCTGACGGACAGCCTGGAAGATGATGATATTCCCCTTGCAGAATGATTGCAAAGAAGACAATGACAGTTCAAACTCTTGCCTTGCTCTGCCAGTCTCTTGACACCACTAATGGGACTGCCAAGAGGGCACGAGAGTGTTATTTTCTCTCCACAGTCCATTCAGAGCCAGCCTTCCTGTGGAGACAGCTCTGGAGTCCTAGTTAGGCTCTAGTGGTTGTGATGACTATGGTCTGGCTGCTTGTCCTTTATCTTCAGACCCACCTGTCTCACTCCCATCAGGATCATTTGGTGGTAATTACAATCCTGTGACCGGTTAGGCTCTTGAGAGATAAAAAGACCCATTCCTTCCAACAAGATAGAGGTCACAAAATGCTCAAATCATGTTCATTTATGGGATCATTCAGGGAAATAGAGCTGCAGGCAAGGCTCAGAGATATCACAAATAGAAATCAGATGGCAAAAACAGGCAGGCAGAGATGGCTTTGCAATACCTTCTTCTTGGAAGAAATGCTGAGAGCATCACTGGGTGCTGCTTAGGTGATTGAACTGAATCAGGTCTCTAGTTTTTTAACATCCACAGCCTGAGGAGGAGAAACTAAAATGGTGTGTCCAGTCCTGATCTTGATCACCCATGTTCAGCAATATTGGATACAAGCTGCTGTGGAGAGGAGACTGAAAACCACTGTGTTCCCACCTGCAGGTAAGTCAGGCTGAAATACATATCCAGTCAGTGAAATGTTTCCTGAACCCCCTTTCCTTGATCCTTTTCTGCAAAATTTTTTAACTTCTCTTACTGCATTTTTCTGATACACGCTCTCGTTCTTCCTGGATGTTTAAGTTTGCTTCCTATCTCCCACCTGCAGCTGAGCGGCTGCACTTCTGCCAACATTGCACATAAAACAGAATTAGGAAAGGAGACATCAGCTAATAAGCAGTTGCTATTCATTATAAGAAATTACAGCTTTTGTGTCTTCATAGAGCAAACGCCTGTCAGCTCCAAATCGGAGACCTGTTGCATCTAAATACCTTGTGTAAGTGGGTGGATAGGCTTAAACACACTCCAAGTCATTCCCCTGTTTAGCAGGAATTGCTGCTGCTGTCCTCGGTGTCTGGGGACAGACAGGAGTGGTACGGGGCAGGTGGACAGGACACGCTCCCCTCTGTTTGCTTCCCCTGTGACCTGCAGTGCCTGGTCATTGGAGCTCGTGTGGCACCACCAAGAAGTGGCTTTCTCTAAACCACCACAGCACAGTCGCAGTGAACAGCAAACACCTTGAGGTCAGTCCTCATCCAGGGGAGACAAATTTTCATTGCAGAGATGGAAGATGGCTGCTTAATCAAAGACAGTGGGCAAGGGCTGGACAATGCACTGCCTTTCTAAGGTGGGATGTGCATGCTGTTGGTCATAGCTCTGGCAGAAACATTCTTGTCTGCAGGCCTTGGTTTGTGTTATAAAGGATGTCCCCTGTTACAGGCATGGAAAATGGAGGTAAGAGGCACATGAAGCAACCTGAGAACAGCAGATGAAGGAAAAATGAGTGATGAAACCCATGCTCCAGACCCCCACTCTCTGTCTAAGTACTGAAAGGGCTTTGCCATCGCTGTATCTATCATTTATTACCAGCATATTGTGTTCTTGCAAGAGAGTCTGTTTTCAGAAAAAAACCTTCTATCCAAAGACCATCACCTCTTCTGGGGCCTCCCAGGGCCATGGTCCATACCCTGGCAGGCTGAGATGGTGCTTTCTAGAGACCTGTTCAAAGCAAAGAAGTCAGGAATGCTGGCATGGGTGGGTGCCCCATGAGTACCTGAGGTCTAAGGTTTATTTGGGTCACCTGTGCCTTGTGTCCTGTGCCATTGCATCTGAGAGGAGGGCAATGTCCAATTTATAGGGTTAAATTTGCCTTGCATGCAATATTCCACCCTCTGTTGCAGTTTACATCAAGCTGCTCTTTAAGAGAGGGGTGGAAACTGTCACCTTGTCAGGGCATTTTTTCCTGCCCTCTTGTAACAAAAGAGCTTTTGAATGTCAGAGCTTTTGAATGTCTCTTGTAAGAATTTCATAAGCAGATCGATGTTGTTGGCCCATTTTACAACGACGAAGACACAGTGGAGGGCTGGGGAAAATCACTGTTTTGGGTGCTTGGATGTCACAGCTAGCACAAAGCCTCCCTGCTTTTCTGCTTTTCCGCCTCTCCTCAGGGAGTTTTGCCAAACTGCATTTCTGGGCTTCTCAGAGTGCCTGTTTTGTAGCAGATACGTGAAGGGACCCACTGGGGAGAGGGGGGTACCAGTGCTGTAGATACTTACCAAGAAAAAACAAGACCTAGAGTACAAATCAGGTAACTCCAAAGTTCACGTAACCCAGATCAGCAATGGAGCAAAACCCCAAGAGCTCCAAAGCACGCAGCTCAGATCTGGGGAGCGCTGAACGCTGAGGCCACGATGTCTCCCCAGCTGTAGAGCATCACCCCCACTGCAGAGATGGCTGCAGGACGCGGATCCAGGCATGGCACGTGATAATTCACAACTAGCGAGGCTTCCCGCTCTGGACCAGATGCGCTGCATGCCTGGCTTCCCACATAAGTCAAGGACACATGATTGCAGCTTGTGGCCAGTGTCTCCTTTCAGTCACTGGAGCAGAAATAAACCAAATATTGTCAAACACAAAGCCCCAAGTGATGTTGGGAAACATCAATTGCCTCTTACACAATGTAAACCAGGCTGGCATCCCCAGGATGCTTGCCTGTGTGTTTTGGAGCTTGCACAGTGTTTGAGAGAGAGCAGACAGTATGCTGGGAGGTGTAGCTGTTGCTATGGCTCCCTAATTACCTTCTGCGAGGTTACCATAGAGAAAAACCCAGAGCTGTCTTTAGAAACAATAGCACTTCAACTTTGTTTACATGGACTTTTCAGTTTTTAAATAAAACTTTGCATGAGCCAGAAATTGAGCTTTCAGCCCACTGTAGAGCAGGGAGCATTTTGTCACTGCAGAAACTAAATAAATATTTCAACATTTGTTTCTCTATTTCATATTGTGCTGAAACAAAAATATTTTGGGAGGCGGGGCAGATTGCTTGGTTGGCTAGCTAGTGAGTTGTTTGTTTGGGAGGTTTTATTTTTTTCCCATTGAGACCAGAGACCAGAAGAGTTGTGTCTGGGAAGAGACAGGAAGAGTTTGGGTGTTCAGCAGAGACAGTCTCTGGTGCAAGGCTTGGTTACAGAAATGGAAAACTCCAACAGAAGTGCGTCAGCAAGGTCACACAACCAGAGCAGGTGACAGGCTGGCAGCATGTGCGTTTTCCTGGACCACAGAAGATACAGGTTCCAGTGCAGATGTTGAAGAAGTCCCAGGGAGCCCTTCGCCTTTTGATCTCAGTCGTAGTTAGCCAAAAAGAAAACAGCCTGGTCCTGGATTATGGGGGACCCTGTTGACTATTTCTGGCCAAAACAAAAGAGCTATTGTAAATCTAAGAAATATTTGCTTACAGAAAAGATGCATTTCCTCAGAGAGCTTAGGTCTGCACAAACCCACATATCCAGACAAGAGCCTGCTTGGCAGAACCATGGCTTTGTTCAACGCAGTCCGCTGCTTTAGAGCTTCCTGTGAGGGCAGGGGTGTACGGATCTGAAAGCTGCTTGTAGTAGCAGAGTGGCTTTTTTGGTGGAAATCATATTTACTGCACTAAAAATCCCTCTGTATTGCACAAGGGGCATAAACAGTTGCTGTACTTAGAAGAGAGAGCCAGTCTCCATCCTTGGTAATGGGTGGGTTCGTTGTGCAGGTCGTTAGATAGGGAGGGAATTGAAGATGCCACTTGGGACCAGATGACTGTGGTATTTTACAAAAGGCTTCTTGGGATCAGTGAGCACCCCATTGCCATAGTCAGAGGCTGCCTCCCCGCATCATTGTACCCTTCCATGGGTTGACAAACCTAGATCCTGAGACTCACCTTTCCAAAACCTGGCTGTCTAAAAGCTCGGCGCCAGGATAAGCTAGTCATGCAGTCTCCATTTCCACACCTCACCCTCCTCGAGAGAAGGTGGCATGGGTGACCTTCGGAAAGTATTTAGGTTGCACATCAAGCGGGCTTTCTCCAGCCACAAGTCTATATTTGCAATGCAGGCCTCTGATGCAGATCCGGTTGGTGGAGTCAGTGCTGCCTGGGGTGCGTTTTATCTCGCCTTGAAATAGATGTCTACACTGGTTAGAAGGATTGCTCCTCGCAGTGCCTGTCTCTCTTCACTGACTTTGAGAGGAGTCTGTAGGGTCTACTTCAGTTGTAGCGGCACACTTCACTGACTCCTATCTAAGTGAGATGAATCCTATCCTGAGCTGAATTGCTACCTTTAATTTTTTTAGTATCTGAAGTGACTGTGCATCTTAGTGATGAGGCAAACAGGGAAAATGCACCATTTGACCTCATTAATTGACCTCAGCAATACCACCAACTCTGTAAACTTTGAGGGACATAGATAGGCTTCAGCATTTTGAGAAAAGCTGGAGAATGGTGGCCACAGAGTAAAGGGCTAAGAATGAAGAATCAATTCCCAGAGAGTATCACCTCCCAAAGCTTGACATAAAACGAAATTCAGAAAACTCCTTGCTGTTGCAGTCATGTACATAACTTTTCACAACACTGTCAGAAAGACAGAGAATGCCATACCCACTTTTTGGCATCAATAATATAATAGTTTATTAATTCTGCAGCAGAAGAAGTTAATTGGCTGGGGATAAATTATGAACGTAGCAGGAGGCAGGGGAGGTCTGTATTCCTCTCACTCACAATAAATGAAATTGAGTATTATGAATACATAGCAAGATTAAAGCAATTTCCATCTGATTCATGGCTCCTGCTTTCTCTAAAGACAAGTGGGGCGGACAGAATTGTCTGTTTCTTCTTTCAAGTCTCAAGTAGTTTCATCAAATTTGCACTTGCTTTCTGTCCTAATGAAGAGAGGACAAACAGTTTCTAATGCCTCCTAAATCCAGCCACAGGCAGTCAGAAAAGCAGGAAATTCACTCAGCAATTGTGGCATTGTTTTGTGAAAACCTGCTATAACATTTGATCTTATTTGAGCCATCTTTATCAAAGGATAAATAAGTTCAAATTTCTCATGTTAGCTTTTTATATAATTTAAAGAGAAAAATAAAAGGATAAAAGCCCGTGAAACAAATCAAGTTGACTTAACGACTGCTCGTGAATAAGAGCACTGGTGCTGTTTTGCACTGTGTGCTAGCATTGAAATGCTAACTGACCTGCAGACAAGCAACACTTCAAGTTACCCTACTAAGGGGGGTTATTAACCGTTTTCAGAAATAAAAGGAGCAATTCGGTTTGCAACCAAGCTAGAGAAGTTGGAAAGTAGAAGACCAAGGAGGTCACAAGGGAAGCCAACAAGCAACCTGAGTCCCCTCTGCTGAAAGGAACGCATCATATGGGGATGGACCTTCCTTAAAAAGGGGCAAAGATGACAGCAGAAGAGAGAAAAGCTGGTTTTTCAACACTAGAAAAATTACAGGCTATTCAGGCTTCCCAGAATAATCCATGGCTTCTAGAGCAGTGGAGGTAGTGGGGGACCATCTGCAGATGGAAGCAGGTGTGAGGATGTCGGGGACTGCTGGTGACTCAGGAAGGTCAATGGTCCTTTTCACCTGGGTTTGATACTAATGCCTTCATTTTGTTCATTATTTGAGAGATACTATGGACATATTGCCATGAATTAGGTGGTGCTGGCTTAGAGAGCATGGCAATGTCTCCCTCTAGCAGCTGCCCTGGCAATGAAAATTGCCTCCAACTTGCTGTTTCAGAAGAAGTGAATTTTCCATTTCCCCATAAGTAGAGAACACTGGCTTTCACCCTGAGGATATTTGGTTTGATTTGTACTGTCTATACATCTCCTGTATGGCTCACTGCACTGATGTATCTCTGACTGCAGTGCATAATAATGCGTAGCAGTAGTCCTGGCCACCGAAGGAAAAATGTACATTGTGTGAGAGCAACAAGGATTCAGCTCCATCTGTCCTCAGCTTACTGTTGTCATTTCCATAAGTAAACACGAGAACAAGGGAAATGTGAGTCATTCTACTCTGATTCAGAAGCATTTTACACCCCGCCTGCGTGAATGGAAATGCCCCGAAAGAGCTTCAGACAACAGAAGGTCTACCAACCAGCCCACCAGCTATACGAATGCGTATGTCAGGTTCTCTCTCCGTGTACTTTTTGTAATACTTTCCCCCAATTTCCTTTTCATAGCTCGGCAATGACTGGCTGCTCAGAAGCTAGTCATTTTTTCTCCTCAATGACACCAATTGTTCTAATAGAAGCTATTACCTCTCCCTGCAAACCTTGTCTCCATGGAATCCTTCGATCTTCATGGTCAAAGCACCTCTACCATTTTCCCCCCTTGCACACCCGTCTCGCTAACGCTTTTCCATCATGCAGGTGCCTCCCCACATGTCTTCCAGGAGACTGCCAGCAGCCCTGAGCCGCAGCCTTCTCTGCTTCAACTTTCTGCAGGCTCACACCCTGCATCATTTGCTGTCACATTTCGCTCCTCAATAGCCCGTGAAAGGGGTCAGATGTGCAACCTTTTTCACAAAACTGCATGCAAGAGTCCTCTCCCATACCTGCAGTCTCTAACTTCCCTGCTATACTCCCCTGCTTCCCCCCGGATTTCACAAGGTCCCTTGGTGGCTGTCACATGCCCAGAGGTAAGCAAGCCGGCTGCGGTCTGTAAACCAAGGAGACCCAGGTGCAGCAACATTTCTTTGGGTTTGTACTTTTCTTTAATCTCGTACCAGTGAAGAATGTGCTTTTAAACACAAGATCCAACATCCAACTACTGACACACAGGAGCTGCTACAATCAAATCCAAAGACTTCTGCCCGTGCTCACCACATAAGTTGGTTTTATTTTCTTCTAAAACAAGGAATCGGAGCACTCTGTCCCTCTGCAGAACTGTAAATTGAAACTAAAGGGTAGATTGAAAAGGAGCCACTTGTACCGTATAACCAGTGACCTTCCCGAAGAACTTTAATGCCTGAAACATCCCAAAATTTGTTTTGAATCAATTCAATATCACCTCAGCACAAAGCAATCTCTATATCTGAAAAGGGCTGCAAGGAGGAACAAGCTTGTCTAAGGCAGAGTGGTAGTGTTGTGGGCAGGATTTTGATTACAGGAGTGCAGATACCACTTCTCCTAATGGGATTGATTAAAAGCTTCAAATGTATTATCCTTTACATGGGGTCACTTTTATCTTGGGGTATGCATTTTTTCCCCCCTCACAGGTGCAGGTTCATCTCTTTGGCTGATGCTAGTGGAAATCACACATTCTTGCTGGCCACAGGAAGTTACACAAATCCTTTTACCCTCAGGTCAAGTTGGAAATGGCTTCATCCAGAATAACAGAGTGCATGTATCCGTGCCTCAGTCTAAAGAGGGCCTTGCAGTGCATTGGAGAGAATCCTGTGCTGAAGAGGCCTCTGGAGGTTTAGGGTGAGTCACAGACCCTTTCTGCTGCAGGTTTTTTTTTACCTGTAAAAGCAGGACAACCCCCCATTTCCCTGACACTGTGTTCCTCTTGGCCATTTGTACTGTACAGCAGGAGTCAGCTCTTGCAAGTGGTTTGAGTTGCACCTGATCATCTTCCCAGCATCGCCACCCTCCCAGAGCAAGCAGGACCTTCACTCTTTGGGGTTTTACAGCAAGAACTCGTGCTCAGGTGCAGTTTCTCAGGCCTGACACCACTGTTGCACAGTGCCCTGAATGGAAGCTCCGTTAGCCATGCTGACACCCAGAGGAACTTTCCAGCCTGCATAGCCAGCAACAGGGCTTCCCACAGGTCTGCACCAAGTGCCAAATGCCAGGATGTACCTGAACCCTACACTTTCTTCCCGGGAGCTGGTGGACCCCCAAGGGGGATCACTGGAGAAAGAGCAAAAGGTTGCAGCAACAGGGCAGTTCACTCTTGCTGTTTCTCCCATCCCTGGACACGTTCTGGTGTCAGCCGGGGGTATTCTGCTCCTGCTGCCACTCTGCAGTAGATGTATTCCCATTCTCATACTTGGATCATCCCACAGCTGCTTCATTTCTGAGGGTAGAAATTATATCCCTGGTAGGCCAGGGAGAACTTATGCTTTGCAGCTGAGCCTACTGGCTTGTCAAAAAAACCTCAAAAAAATAAAAAATGAGAAAAACGTAGAAAAGGGTAGAAAACATGAGGCATGCCAACCCGGGAGCAAGCAGCAGCTGGTGCCGGCCAGCACTGACACCGGTGCAATGAGCTGACGGCCTGAGGTCAGCAGGGGTGTTGCAGGTGGACGCTGCCCTGTGTCCCAGACGTCACTTATCCCAGTCACCGGGGAGCCAGCACCGTCTGCCGCCGCGGGCGATCGCCACAAGAACAGCGAGACGGCTGTACTGGGAGCCTGAGCTGCAATCTGGAGGAAACTCATCTCCACTTTGGTGCTGACAAGGCTTTGGTTTGTGCTTGTCAGCAGAGGAATCGTGCTAAAACAGCCCGAGAACCTGGACACCTTCTCCTGCCCTTAGCTTGTGCTCAGGGGCCAGTGGGCCAGCAGTGCCTGAAAGCCTGCGCCAAGGTTGCTGGTGCTGGACTCCCAGCCCAATACCTGCTCAGTTACGTTGGCTATGACAAGAATTTGAAAATTTGAAACTGGGTCTTACTGGTCCCAGCTGGGCAACTATACTCTGTGTGCAATTAATGGCTGTACTGGTTGTCTGAGTTCCCAGGAATGACTGATCCCTGATGTCAGCTACCAGTCACCAAGGGGAGCATCACTGGAAACCCAGCTGAGACCCAGCTCCTATAATCTTCCCCTGCAAATACAACCTCATTTTCTCCATTGTGCTTGCGGTAAAATGAAGCTGGTTTTCCTCATCTGCTGGGGAACATGAGGAAAGCTTTGATTTCTGACCTTGCCTGTGCCGAGATGATTTGCTCTTCCCTTGTATTCCCTGACAGCTTTCTCTCTGTGAGTCTGCTTCTGCCCTAGGCTGCATTCTCCCCTTGGGCACCTCGGCACTTTGGTGCTGAGAGGTGATGGGTTAGGAATCACTGATGATTAAACAGAGGAGTACTAATGCTTCTCTTACCTTGTCCTTACCCTAAATACCCTGATTGCTACCACTCTCGTGAGCCAAACATCTTCCGTTCGCAGTCAGGCCTGGGCTCGGTGTGATGGATCACCCCTCCAGGCAGCTGAACCAGGTCCTCCATTAGCTGCCAGAGCCCTGGCAGTGGTAGCACTGTCAAATGGAGTACGTGGCACCTGAGGCTACTCTACCAATAGACTTCACAAGCAGCTAGGCAGGCATGCCCTCGCGCTTCGGCGATGCTCTCCGGAATGGATGATGGCAGGCGGTGGAGATGGGAGGGGGGAATTTGATTAATAAAAGAAGCAATTCTTACTCCCCCGCTCTCCTCTCATTACTGGCATTTGAAAGCCAGGATTCACATTTCTTCTAAGCTCTGGTGTTGTGTACAGATGTGAGGCTGTGTCTCTCGGGAGTGCTTCCACCAGCAGAATTCAGATGGGAGGAAATGGGCTGGCGACACCCAGCTGACAATGATCTGTTGGAAAGTATCCTCTGCAGATGTGCTTCTTCTTCATCAGCACTTGTTATTATCAATAGGATTCCTTCTCTTCTGCCCCACGCTAAAAAGGGACTGATATTTTATCTTGCTTTTTTTCCAGAAGGATGAAACAAATGAGTGAAAGAAAAGAAAGAAAAAGTTCTGTTCTGGGTGGGACTGACTCCTGTGCGGAGAAGATGAATGAGGCTTGGGGTGACACTAGTTCCACTGACGCCTAGACACTAGCTTTGCTAGGCAACATCTGTAGATCAATGTGGTTCTTCAGTTTTAACTGTGACATGCCCTGTGCTAGCTTTCACCAGCATAATGAAAGCATAGAGCATTTTTTCCTTCAGAAATTTCTCCTGGGTAGGCTTCAGTGCTCCCCTGAAGGTTACAATTGCCTTGTGAACCGTTCCTTTTTGGCAAGCCAAGCCTGTGGCAGGTCTGTCATCCTTCTACTGTGTGGCCCTTTCACCACACAGTCGTGTTCTATCAGTCCGGCTCTGAGCCCTTCGGGTAGAGCATCCCTCCCTGCCCTGTCAGAGGGCAGCACCCAGTTCATCAGCACCTGAACTCAGTTGGGTGCTGAGTGGCTGATCCACCAGTACAGGTGCTCAGCCTGCTAGAGATGACCTCGCACTCACAGCTGGGACCTGGGGTTTTGTTGTCAGCTCTGCCCATCAGTGATGCTGTCAAGCCCTGTGACTGCTTGTGGGTCTTGGTTTTCCAGGTGAGAAAGGGATGCTGCAATGGTGTGGGTGTGAAATATTTGGGGACCTACTGCAGGGTGGGGCAGAGGGAGAGCTGGTACCAGTGGAGATGGTGCCGTCTGAAGCTGCAGTGTGCTGGGCTGAAACTGTGAAGGCATGTGGAGAGTTGAAGATAATCAGCGTTTCAGAGGTCCTGCAGCATGAGATCTTAACTGAGTGGAAACTCCTGGTGGCAATCTGTGTAAGCAGCTGTCCTTTAGAGCCTGTAAGGAGCCTCTACCCCGACGGAGCTGCGAGCAGGCTGATTGCCGGGAGGTGCCAAAGGCAGAGGGCTGCTGCCCACAGAGATGCTTGGGCCATTGCAGAGCTCCTCAGGAAACCAACACCTTTCCCACAGAAAGTGAGGTAGGAAAACTTGTGCTGAGAAGTGTTTCAAATGAGGGGGATTATTTTGTTATACTGTATTTCATTTTTTTTCAAGTGGGAGCAACACGAAAATTTTTTTGGGGAAAAAAACCCATGAAACCCAACAAAATGAAAACAGTTGGCTGTTTCAATGCATTGAATTTATACTGTTTGTTTCTTTTCAACCTAACCTGCAAATCTCGATTTTCTTTTTTGTTTTTTAAAGAGAAGCCCATTTTTGTGTGCTAATGTTTCAGCATGTGGCCTTACTCTCAAGAGTCTTGTATTTACTGTATTTCTGTGTGCAAAGCAGTCTATTTGTCCTGTTCTAAAATCTCAAACAAAGCATACTGTTACGTGAATTTTAATCCAGAGTGATTTTTCTGAGGGTTCTTTGTGAAAAGTTGTTTCTCTTCTAGTAGAGTTCAAATATTTTCAGGGAAAAACCATGGCAAAAAAATTGACTTTTAATAGGGAGACCTTTTATCTAAATACTACATTGAAGAAAGAGGTCCAGTGTGTTTTTGTTTCACTACATCTAATTTAATGTGTTAAACCTTCTGAGCACTGACTTTCATTTAAATGACCCCTTTTGTTTATTTGATTCAGGGAGGGTTAGTGGAAAAAATCCGATTCTGTTTTGAGGGAACAACTGCAGGAAAAGATTTCTTTCTTGAGCAGAATGAAAATGAGAATTTGAATGCCTTCTCCCACCCTGGGACTTCTGGAAAAGCTTAAGGAAATAAAAAAAGCAACCCAAACAATAAAAGAGCTAGCCTCAAAGAGTTGTTTTGGTTTGAAATGGTTTGGTTTGTTTCTCCCTTGAAACACCACCAAGCCTCTGGTTGCCCAGACCACTGGGGCCGTCCTCCTGTTCGCAGACTACCAGGGCTGCCTCTGACTGCTGGGATCTCCAGGGGTCTGGGAAGACCACGGGGGTGCCCCGTGAAGCTGGAGCCCTCCGAGCGGTGCTGGAGAGGAGGGAAGGGATAGTCTTGCTCCAGCTCGGAGAGGCTGGAAACCCTGGGGTTGCTGGCCCTGTGGCATTCCCGTGGGTACCACGTTCATTGCTGGGGAGAGGTTGGGCTTTAAGCAGGACCCCGCAGGCTCTGGGTCCACAGCCTGTGCCTTTTGCCAGGGATTTCGCGTCCGATGCAGTCAGCTGAGAGCAGCTCTGTTTGAGCTCTGGCCCGTTACTCATTTCATGCAGGCCACCAGACATGAACCATGTGCATCTCGGACCCTGCTTCAAGTGGCAAGAGTATGCAAGGCAGGAAAGCTGGATTTGCTTTTCCAGTCTGTTCTTGATCTCCTCTAAATCGCTTCACTCTTCACCCACCCCAGCCTAGGGCACTTGCATGGTTGTTTCTACCCAGAGCCAAGCAGATAATCCCTCGCAAACTGAGCTCTGGTATCAGCACCGTGTAATCCCTGCATGAGGCAGACACAGCTGGGTGACCCGGAGGTGAAGGAGTCTGCATCCGTCCCACGGTGCTCTCTCCTTAGTATTGATATTTTCCTACTTTGCGTGCTGCTCTGGACTAAACAAAACAACAACAAAAAAATGAGCCAAGCTTCTTGATTTTGCAATCTCCATAGATGTCGGAGGCAGAGACGGCCACAGAATGAAGATCTCCTGTTCAGAGGAAATAAATAAGATGTTGATTGGCAAGCTAAATCCTCCACAGTGTTGCTGCCTATATGACTGGAATCCCAAATGAGGCAAACTGCAACATGTTTTATGCTGTTTCCGCACTCCAAATGCATTTTCAATCTATTTCCTTAAACATGCAGGCCCGCTGTCTTAAATTCCACTTCCCATTTCTCCACTTGGACAGAAACGCTAAATACAAGCTCTCCTTAGTGACAGCACCTTTCATTTCATTTCTCAGATTTCTAAGCACATTGGAAGGGTTACTGTGTGTTAACAGAGCCTTTGTCACCAGATAATGGCCTGCTAAGAGAGCTGCTTCTTTTTTTTTCCCTCCCCTTTGATGGCCGTGGGCCATTTTCCTGTGATCGGAGAAATGATGTCTTGCAGTTCCTGGGCATATTATGGGTCAGCCTTGTCACCCAGCCCAATCAGTTCTGTGATCTCTCTTTTGAGAGAGAAAGAAGAAAGAACATCCCCCTGGGACCTTGTGTGCTAGCATGACAAAACCAGACGCCTGAAGAGGGAAGAGCTGATCCCAGGCTGTACAGACCTTGAGCCTAAGGATCAGCGTCCCCAAGCAGGGCACTCTGAGAGAGCAGACACGGAGGTCTGGCATGGAGCCACCCTCTGCCTTTAAAGGAGAGTTTGTCTCCAAGGGAAATGGAGCTGCTTGTCCTCCTCTGCACAGCCTGCAGAAGTGGCGAGCATCAGCCTAAGCAGATAAATGTTGAGGTCAAAGTCTAAGGATTTATCAGCTCCGGTTACAGTCTCCACTTGCCTCTCCTTAAGAAATAAGGCAGCTTAAATGACCTGGAAATATTAAGTCTGAGATAAGCAGCCAGGTAAAACAAGACAGAGGAGCTGGAAAAAGGAGCATGGACATAAGGGATAGCTTACAGCTGCCACAAGGACTGTCCGCAGCCGGCTTCTGCCAGAGGAACATCCCGGCTGCCTTGTTTGGGAACCAGCCCACCACGGGGAAAGATGTTCTGACTGCTCCCAGCGTGTGAGACCAGGGATGGAGGTCGCCCCTGTGGAAGAAAGAGTCCAGCAAGGCATCCAACCCCTTTCCGTGAAGTTTTGCTCACGCACTGCGTTAAGAGGTGCAGGCAGGAGATGAGGGGAGATTGCAGCTTTCTGAGCCCTCCTGAAGGCTGAGAGAGAATTTAGTTTGGGACCAAAACTCTGCTGGCCCAGGCGTTAGGTCAGGACACAGCGGTTGCAGAGGATGCTGTAATGCCATTAATTTTCTTGGCAGGACTTCTGCGTGGCATTGCAGAGCGATGACAGCAAGCTGGGTAACATCAGGATCCAGACAGCGACAACCAGACTGCAGGCTTGTAGGAACAGAGGCTGGGAAAGGGTCTGGAGGAACGATGTTAGGACAGAGTTGTATGGGTGGGAGGGGCCTCCGGAGGTCTCTGGTTCTGCACTTTGGTAAGAGCAGGGAAAGCACAGAGCAGGTTGCTCAAGGCTGTGTCCAGTTGAGCTCTGAACACGCGAAGTGTCCCTACCCTGACTCCTACTGCTGAACCTCTGAGGATGGGAAAACTTCACATCTGTCCTTAGCCTGTGCCCAGCTTGTGGTGTTTGGTTTGGCCATCCTTGTTTCCGACCTCCAACATGACTCTTTGGGCTTGGGGAGTTCACGTCACCTCTGTGCCTTCCTTTCCCTCACCTGGAGCTACATGGCAGGTGATCACAGGATCAAAGAATGGTAGGCATTGGAAGGGACCTCCGTGGGTCCCCCAGCCCAACCCCTGCCCAAGCAGGGTCACCCACAGCAGGCTGCACAGCACCGCGTCCAGGCGGGGCTGGAATATCTCCAGAGAAGGAG
>Ga0065711_1028520_pt1 | contig 40691 bp, 23 predicted proteins | sample Hoacrofraction12_FD_59098 | JGI IMG/M metagenome (GOLD analysis project Ga0065711, IMG submission 59098) | Hoatzin crop microbial communities from Cojedes, Venezuela - Epithelial fraction 12 v2 (version 2) | ecosystem: Host-associated > Birds > Digestive system > Esophagus > Crop | place... | reverse complement strand
GGGGGGGGGGGGTGAATTGTGACTTAGGCACACATACTCCCCCCCCCCAAAGGCTTACATAGCCTCTTGCTTATCTTCCAGGTAATTTATACAGTTAATAATGGTTTCAGAAAAAAGATTGGCATAGTATTTTGTCTCTCCAGTGTTGTCCCTTTCGTTTGCATAATTCAGTTGTTGGAGTTCTCTGAAATAACATTGGAACACCTAAGAATCTGTGAAATTATCTGTGAGATTTTCTTAGGTACCAGTGCTGTTACTTTAAAACTCTGAGACATAAAATCTGCAAAAGCCCTTGTTCAGTGCCCCACAGAAAAGATGACAATCACCCATTTGGGTCAATTCCAGATGCCCCTGGGAATCACATTTGTTAAGCTCCCAAGCTGCATTTTGAAGTCAGGATACTGCAGGGGGATATTAAACATTTTAGTTATCTAGTTTCAGGCGTGAGGACTGTGGTAATGGGGACCACATTGTAGGTAGCAGAATGGACCTGCGTTTTGTGCCGGAGAGCTCAAGCCTCAGTCCACATTATCATACCTAGTGTTTCTGATACTGGAGCAAGCACAGGTCTCTGCTTGTGGGACTGGCTTGCTTACTAAGCGCAAGTTTTGAGAGAAATCTTGAAAGATATGAAAGTACTCTTCCTTTTTTGTAAAAAATCCGTGTCTGTGTAGAAAACCAAAATGAAACATAGTTCTCACTCCTGGCTGGCTGTTGTAAATGCGTGCTTCACTAATTAGCAACACTACACATGTGAGGTGAAAACAAAATCTGGTATTTAGCTGATCCTTAGGTGGTTGCATTTTTCTCCATCTCCACCTTGTCTCCTCCTCACTCTGTTGCCTCAGCTGCGCAACGACTTCCCCTAATTGTCTGGCGTTTTAAGACACAGGGAAATACCAAATGGCATTGAAGTGTGAAGCTGTAGCATTGTAAGTTTGAATGTAAGTTAGGACAACTAAAGAAATGTGGGTTAGCTGCTATATAAATTGTCATGAAATATTGCAGTTTTTCTTTTTTTGTTATTTAACTGTCATTATTCATGCACAAAAGAGTAAGGCAGAGTCTTTTGCTGACAATTTCCCCTTTGTGTTTATAGGTGGCTCTTGGCAACATGATTTTCTATAATTTCATACAATTTCTGATGAGTTACAAGTACTCAGATATTCTGATGAAGCCAAACAGCCAAATGATGCAGTGGAGGAGAGGCTGCAAGATATTCTTTTAAATGCATGGGCATTACGGATTTGAAAGCACACCTCCGATGTTTGTACTTGTCATTCCTGTCCTAACCACAGAGAGAGCTCTGTCTGAGGCACAAGAGTGGGGTGAAGAGAATTTTATGAAGGTGATAAAGAGCTTTTTGTCACCTTTCTGGTCAGAAGGAGTCGTAATGTAATTGTGCCAGGACAGAGATAGGTGTGTTAAGCATATCCCTTTTGCAGAGACTGTCACCCCAGCACACTTCTGTTGGGCACCAGAGAGAGGTCTGTACAAGCTGCTGGTGACTTATTCCAAAACTGCAGGCAGTCTAGTTTAGTAAAACCTAGACTTAACCTAGACTTTTAAACTGAGGAGTCCTGAAAGACACAGCCTATTGCCTCTGTGCGGCACTGCACGAATATTAGCTGTGCTGCCGCTTAATCAGAGTTGGGGTCTGTTGTACTACGTGGACCCTGGGTATGTCAACGTGGTGTCTGAATGTCCTGTGCAAACATTTCTTGTTGGTTTAGTACTATCTTGTGGATCTCTTCACCACACTTCATTGTTTGAAGCAGACAGGCTTATCTCTCAATTGAACCCTGTGAACATAAATCAATGTTGGCATTTCATTTCCCCTACCCCCGCTACCAAAAAGAACATTTGCTTACATCCTCCTCATATGGGAGGCATTAATTTGGCCTAGAATAAGCAGTGATGTTCCTGATATTTCCCACCCAACAATCTGAAAGCCTGTAAAAACAGCCATCAAGATGATGAAGAAAGGGAGTGGCACTGGACTGAGAAAGCTGAGTTGACAAGTTACAGAAATAATGCTGCCTGAGGTTGAGCCATTAATGAGCAAAAGAAAATAAACCTCTAGAGAAGAAGGCCTGTCACTTTGAATGTTATGCTATGAATGTTTAAATGAAAACATTAAAAAAATATACTTTTTCTCTTCTGAAAATCAGAAACTAATAAATTATGCTGTAGATAAACTATTTAAAAAGGTGCCGCAGTTTTAGGGGAGGTGATGTGTTGCTAATTTGAAAGAGAGAAGGACCAAGCACAGTTTGTACAGAACTTTGGGGACAGTGTGGGAACCCCGGGACAATGAGCAGAACAGCAGTCTTGTGAACTTATTATGGTTGTTTTCCATAATGTGGGAGAAGAAAGTGCTGTTGCTGGCTGCTGTACTGGACCTTAACTTACCCCAGTTTTTTCCTCCTTATATGTCTGGCTAGAAATTAATTAACGTGGCTAACATTAGGCAACCATCTCTGCCTCTCATAAAGTAAAAAATGAAAGCATAAAACAAAGACGTCTCTGACACTGGACTGAACAATTTTGGCAGCTGAAGCTGTGTTTAATCTATAAACAGGTTAGTAATATTTAATACTTCAATTTGTATGCTGTGAGATTTTCTTTTGTTCCTAACAATTCTATATTTAAGATTACCAGGGCTTCAGGCAGAACTGTTTGGGTAGTAAAGTGATAAACTGACACCAGAATACTGAGCAGAAAAAACCCCATTACGCTAACAACAGCCAACAGCAGTTAATGGTTTTCAGCTGTTGCAGATCTAATTGATCTTGCTGCTATAACAGAAAGCAGTTCTCTGTGATTCATATGCTTCCTTACTGGAACATATTCTACTCCCTTGCTGTTTTTGAGCCTCACTAACTGTTTTTTCCCTTTTCTTAAATGCCATTGCTAACAACACATTCTATTTAAAGCTAATATTAGTCAAATAAAAATTCTGTTAGTTCGCTGAGCCTTAAATTTCCTCTCTTCATTAAAAAGAAATGCCAAACTACTTAAATTCAGTTGTGCATTTCTTATACTTATTAATACCCTTTTTTGAAATGTCACACCCAAGCTCATTATTCTTGATTTATGTGTACCTTGAAATCCATATCTGCCATGAATGCATCAGATGTGACTACAATGATGTAAATATTTGCCACCAACTGCAGTCCGATACCAAAAACTCTTCTCAGTTTTGCATGTGGAGCTTCCATTGATGTCAACAGGATCCAGTGTGTTTTCTTCAGGACATAGTTTTACTAGTAAAACAGATATAGTTACCTGTACCATTTGGATTCTGCATACAAGTGATTTTTTTTTTCTTTATAGAATTTGGAAACTTCTCATATATTATTTAAACTTTACAGAAGTGTTAAATTGAATTGTTAGTGCTAGTGATTATATTGGGGGGTATATTCTTGGTATGATTTTATTTTTTGTGAAAAAGAAATTGGAAAAAAACAGGAATGATGTGAAAATCAGTAGAAACTTGCATTCATAGTGGTAATTCTGACTCATCAAAGAAGAGAGTTTGTTTTCTTTTTATAAATAGGAGTGCGTATCAAAGGGGAATTTCCAATAAAAGCCTTAGGAATCTCAATGGAAATGCACACTCTATATTTTGATATTGTTAAGATTTCATCTTCACTTTGAGAGCTGCCTATACTCCTAAGTCGGCAGGCTGCTCTACTGAATGACTTTACCGGGCAGTTTTATGTAAAAAGAATCTTGGCTCTCAGCATGTGCTGTACCTATATTGCTCCCTGTGTTATTTAAGTTAAATACCATGTATTAACAAACTTGAATCATCTTTCTCAAGGGAAAAAAAAAGAAGTTTTGTAACTGTTTAAGTGTTGGAAAGTCTAATTAAACCTCCTGTTCATTTGCTTTTGTTCTTGTAAAGGCATCCATTGCTGCAATGGAAGATAAAGTAACATTTGCAGACAGGAAAGAAATGGGGAATTTTTCCTTTCTTCCTTTTTGGTTTCTGTTGCTGTGTTGTTCTGATTTGTTTTTTTAAAGCTTGACACAGAGTCCCCTGAGAATTTTTAACATATGAGAGTAGATAACCTTGTTCTTTTGTTCACTCATCCCTGCCCTGTTCTTATTGCCTGGGGCTGTTTTCTGAATATTCCATTTCATATCCGTTTGACACTTTCTCCATTCTTCTCTCTGCCTTCATTCATCAGTTCAGAATAATGTTACATCCAACATATTAGCAGAAAGCATAACAAAGACCTTCAGACATAATCTCATCAGGGCCTCACTGAAAGAAGAGTCGCTAAGAACAAACCAGGGTTGTATAAATGCAGAGGAGAACCCCACTGCAGGAAAATGTGCAGGTTCAAATTTAGCTTTTCCTTTAGTCCTTTTGCTTATCAGACTTGACACTTCTTGAAAGGTTCTGCTGCTTTCACCTATGATGAGAAGCTCTTAACTCCATGTGCTGCCCTCTCTGGTGTCCAACACGTTTCTCACAGAACGAGATATCGTCCTGCATGAAAGTATGGCAACGTATAGCTCAGTAAATCCTGGGCTATAAAAAGTCGAAGAAACTCCAATACGTGTAGCTCAACATCAGAAAAGGTTCTCCACTTACTTAAACAGCCATCTCCCTTTTTAACCAAAAGAACAGCAGATGCTGTCATCCTGGTTAAAGAAAAGGGCTTTTAATGAAAAGCTTATAAAGGAGCATCTTGGCTTATGTAAAGAATAAGCAAAGCCTCAGAAGATTAATTGACATGAAACACAAATGATTTCTCAAGTCACTCCTAACTGTGGAAGAAGTGCAGGCTTAAGAAACACCTTTTTTTCTGAACCGAATATTTAATTTTTCCATTCAAATACTTTTACAAAGAGGTGTGAACTCAATAATTCCAGTGTGGGGCAGGGCACAGAAGAGTACCTAGGAAAAGCAATGCAAGTATGTGAATGAGAATGCCCCATTTTCATGAACAATACACGTGTACAATTAGGAAAGGCATGTACACTTTAAAAACCAGGTTACTTTTAGAGTCACATTTTATGCATGAGCTTAAGAAGGTAACACATTACATTTTAACTTTCAATATTAAAACTTGATTGGTAGTGTAAAAGTCTTCTGTTTCAGAGAGGGAAAACTGAATTACTTACAAGAAATTAACAGTAAAATAAAAAAAAATACCCAAATTCATCTTCTTTAGGTTTTAGAAAGAGACCAGAAGACAATAATAAAACAAGGGTTTCAGGAGACATAGAACTTTAATCAAAAAAATAAAACTTACCCTGCAAAGGACACAGCAGCAAATAAAGTGTACACTAGTGTTATGGGTTTGCGTGGCAAGGTTTTGGTAGCAGAGGTCTATAGGGGTGGCTTCTGTGAGAAGCTTCCCCCATCTCTGATAAAGCCAGTGCTAGCTGGCTCTAAGATGGACCTGCTGCTGGCCAAGGCCAAGCTAATCGGCGACGGTGGTAGCGCCTCTGTAATAACTTTAAGAAAGGGAAGAAAAAAAAACTTGGCGGTGAGACGGCAGTTAGAGAGAGAAGTGAGAAAACAAGAAACAACTCTGCAGACACCGAGGTCAGTGAAGAAGGAGGGGGGAGGAGGTGCTCGAGATGCCGGAGCAGGGAGTTTTCCCTTGCAGCTCGTGATGAAGACCATAGTGAGTCAGGTTGTCCCCCTGCAGCCCATGGAGGTCCACGGTGGAGCAGATCTCCACCTGTCGCCCATGGAAGGGACCCCACGCCAGAGCAGGTGGATGTGCATGAAGGAGGCTGTGACCCTGTGGGGAGCCCGCGCTGGAGCAGGCTCCTGCCAGGAGCTGCGAACCTGTGGAGAGAGGAGCCCACCCATGCCAGAGCAGGTTTGCTGGCAGGGCTTGTGACCCTGTGGGGGATCCACGCTGGAGCAGCCTGTTCCTGAAGGACTGCACCCTGTGGAAGGGACCCACGCTGCGGCAGTTCGTGAAGAGCTGCATGCCATGGGAAGGACCCATGCTGGAGCAACTTGTGAAAAGCTGCAGCCCATGGGAAAGACTCACATTGGAGAAGTTTGTGGAAAACAGTCTCCCGTGAGAGGGACCTCATGTTGGAGCAGGGGAAGAGCATGAGGGGTCCTCCCCCTGAGGAGGAAGGAGCAGCAGAGACAATGTTTGATCAAATGACTGTAACCCCCGTTCCCCATCCCCCTGCGCCACTCGGGGGGAGGAGGGAGAGAAGCGGGAGTGAAGTTGAGCGCAGGAAGAAGGGAGGGGTGGGGGGAAGGTGTTTTAAGATCTGGTTTTATTTCTCATTACCCTACTCTGATTTGATTGGTGATAAATTAAACTTCCTTTTCTCCCCAAGTTCAGTCTGTTTTGTCCCTGACGGTAACTGGTGAGTGATCTCTCCCTGTCCTTATCTCGACCCTCGAGCCTTTCATCATATTTCCTCTCCCCTGTCAAATTGAAGAGGGGGAGTGATAGAGCGGCTTTGGTGGGCACCTGGCATTTATCCAGGCCAAATCAAAACAACTAGAAACCAAAGCCATCTGGCAAATTAAGTGAAAATTAATGATTAAAGAAAATCTCACTGTGTTTGTAGTGTGTTTTCATCCATCTGTGCCCAATTATAAAAGAGTTGTCAACGAAAGCAAGCCACCAGTGGTTAATTCCAAACTAATCCAGAAAGCCTGAAAACGTCCATCAGTGCTTTTCTTACAGTTTCTAATCTCTGCAGGTTTCTGATAAGAGCAGCATTAAACTATGGTGTCATGAATCTTGGCTCTCATGTTTGAAACTAACAGAGATGTACTACCTGTGATCATTTTAGATTAGGGAAATACCGTCTTTCAAAAGCACACCACAGATAGAATTTATGAAAGGAAAAAACTACGTTCAGATCCATTTCTGCCATAGGCAGCCAACACAGCACTTGCAGTTAACAATATCTAGACTCTAAAACCATCAGCTGTGACCCGAGCAGATAGAGCTGGAGTGCTGTATTACGCTGCCAGAGTAGGTGGTGTTGGAGAGGAGATACGCCTTGTGCTGGCTCCGTGCCGTGTTGGGTTCACAGGGCTTGGGGGCCCAGGCACAGCAGTTGAGGTTGTGAATTTGCAAATTTCCTGACACTTCACACTGTACGTGTGCTGCAATTTCACACCCTTAGCTCACTGTGCAGCCACCTGCATGGACTTGCTCAGCATCCTGCACTTCACGGAGCAGCTGTACATTGTTCTCTCTGCAGAGAAGAGGCTGTTCTCTGAAGTGGAAGGAACCTGTGATTCCTTTACTGTTACTTTGGACCCTAAGATTATTTTTAAGTGCTAACTTTGACTGCTGAGCTGTTGGGACTTCTGGCTGTGCTTACTCCATAACGGAGTGCATGGTGACATGGTTTGACAGGTAGTCCTAGTAGATAGTCTTCCTTGCATAGATTATCCTCTGGTCTTTCTCTAGAGCAAGCAAAAAGAGAGATACATCCAAAAGACAATTTGAGAGAGGCGGTGTCTAAATTAATAAAAAAATAGGGGTTGACCTGCTGTAAAGCAGCTCTGCAGCGAAGAACCTGGGAGTCCTGGTAGACAACAAGTTGACCATGAGCCAACAGTGTGCCCTGGTTGCCAAAAGGACCAATGGTATCCTGGGGTGCATTGAGAAAAGTGTGGCCCGCAGGCTGAGGGAGGTTCTCCTCCCCCTCTACTCTGCCTTAGTGAGGCCCCATCTGCAGTACTGTGTCCAGCTCTGGGCTCCGCAGTTCAAGAAAGATGAGGAGCTACTGGAGAGAGTCCAGCGGAGGGCTACAAGGATGATGTCGGGACTGGAGCATCTCTCCTATGAGGAAAGGCTGAGGGAGCTGGGCTTGTTTAGCCAGGAGAAGGCTGAGAGGGGATCTTATAAATGCTTATAAATATCTTAAGGGTGGGTATCAAGAGGATGGGGCCAGACTCTCTTCAGTGGTGCCCAGCGGCAGGACAAGGGGCGACAGGCACAAACTGAAGCACAGGAAGTTCCAGCTGAACAAGAGGAAGAAATTCTTCCCTCTGAGGGTGATGGAGCACTGGAACAGGCTGCCCAGGGAGGTTGTGGAGTCTCCTTCTCTGGAAATATTCAAGACCTGCCTGGACGAGGTCCTGTGCAGCCTGCTGTAGGTGACCCTTCTTTGGCAGGGGGGTTGGACTAGGTGATCCAGAGAGGTCCCTTCCAACCCATACCGTTCTGTGATTCTGTGATTCTGTGATTCTGTGGGCTAGATCTCCAGAGGTCGCTACCGTTCTGCAATTCTGTGTAGTTGTTCTCCTGGGGTCCTTAGCCACTAACTGAAAAGGGAAACTAGTCTCCATACACTAAAGTTAACCTTTGTGAAACTCCTCCATAATGCAATTTAGGCTCAACAGTAGGTGCACACCAGAAGAATTGGTGAGGAACAAGCATGGAGAAGTGTAATTGCCTTCATGTTCTGTATTTCCGGATGAGGATTTGACATCAGAGAAGTGAGTGACAGGACAGTAGCTAGCAACATTAACCAGTTCTCTTCTTTCTGTACTTGGTAGTAAGGCATGAGCTTGCTTTCATATTGGTTTTTTTTAGTTAGGTTAGTAAAGGGTCACTTTTCTACCCTGGCTTCTTGCTCACAGAAGATTCAGGAGAGCAGTGATTCAGCAGCTGTGATTGGGAAAAAAAGGCTAAAAGTATTAGGAGAGGTGTTACTCTTCTCCAGTGCTACACTGTTCACTGTCAGCCTCCTAGTATTGTCTCTGAAGGCTGGGCATTTTATTTATTCTCAAAGTCTTAGTACGAGTCCTTGCTGCTGGGGTTCCTCTGGCGTAGTCTATATTAGAATTCAGCCAGACTTGAGAAGTTCATATATATGAAACATTTACAGTTTTAGGACTTCAAAACTCAGTGACATCTGCCTTCTCAAATGAGCCCACGTGAAGCTGTTGTGCCCACCCCCTTTAATAATCCACTTGAATTATCCCATTAGACTCTTCTGACAGTAGACGACATAAATCAGTATTATCAACTAGCTTCGGAATCATAACATTTACAGACCTCTCAACATCCTTTACATCTAGTACATTAAAATTGCCTGCTCAAATGTAGACCATAGTTTGACATGTAATTGGTTTTGGCTGCAGTTCAGGCTTATGCAGCCCTTGTAGCTCCTTGGTTGTGTTGGTAGAAGTATTTGTGCAGCCATGCAGTGAACCAGATCAGGGACCTGAGCCAAGTTACAGAAAAAATAAATAAAATAATAAGGTTATTTTTGAACTAGATCAGTTCCCTGTACTGGCAAACTGGATGCAGCAGCAAAAAAGCAGGGAAAAAATGAGAACAGGTGCCAGCATGCCACTGAAATGGAGGCATCTCAGGCCACGTTTTCAATGTAAACTTCCAGTGCGGTGTAAAAGATTGCTCCATCTAAATACCAACATTAAATGGTAATTCAGGAAAGCTCTTTGTTATTGTCAAAGTAGAAATTGCCATCTTGACAAACTGATTTAGAATGCAAAACCCATTTTTTAAACTTGGACTGTCTAATTCTTTGGTAAACATTATTATTGGGTTGGGGAGGGTGGTAAATTTATTGTTAGGTTTTGTAAATGACTGATAATGCTATTTTAATATTGCAAATTAGATTCTGCTTCAAATTAAAAACCCAAACATAGCTACAAGGGGCTAGATTATGCCTCAGTTATACCTGTGTATTCCTATTTACTTTAATGATGCTGATTAAAAAGTAATTTAGGGCAAAATTTTGTCTGAGAAGTTTGTTTAGTCCTTGTACACAAAGCATTCATTATTACCTATCTTTTAATATAATCTGCACCATAATCTGCACCATCTATGGCTTCATATATGTATTTTATTTTCAAGGCCTATAGGGGTTTGTGTTGCGCATCACATCACATCCAGTATTTCCATAGACATATGCAGTAGTAAAAGAGGAGATCCTGATGTGGTGGTTTAGAAGTTCTAATATACGATTTCCTTTCCACTTTTTCTCTTCTGTAGACCAGTCCGATTTTGAACGTTGTAGTGAATGTTGTGTGTACCATAATTACCTGGCACATGTTACAATTCGTGTGACATCATCTACATGAAGTGAATCTTGATTTTGCATAACCACACGTCAAAAAATTAGGAAGTACTAATACTAAACTTACCTACTGTGCCATAATATGTTGCCTGTGTCTTGAAGGTTCTGCTAGCAGCATGTGGCATGATGTTGGGATGAAGAATTCACAGTGCTAGGGAAATATTGTGGGATTTCAACAGTCAGCCTCTACTAAGCTCTGCTCAGACAAACATTTGCTCAGAAGCTGCAGCTCTAAAATAATTCAAAGTTGAAGCCCGTTTACATTGGAGGTCCTGGGGTCAGGGAGGTATCCTCTACAAATTCATTTCTCTTTTTGCTGTTGAGAATCTTAACAGTGTTAAAGCTCTTAAGAAACCCATTTTTTTTTAATAGGAAAAACTTTTCTATGATGACTTAAATATTCCTTAAAGACAAGCTTTTCTAAAATAAAGTAATTCTGTCAGGTTTGACATGGTGGCTTCCTATTAGCACACTCTCAGTTTCCACCTTGATGTTACTAGCCTCAAAAACAAGAGAACTGCAAAATTTCCAAAGTAACTCTCACTTGGATGATGTTACAAAGAGTATTGCCTGCTGGAAATTCATGCCTTCTCAAAGATCTTCCTTCCAAGCCTGTGTGGTGGGAAGGGCTACCTAACGCTATTTTATAATGAAATCACCATCCTTTTAAGACCTATTTTGAAAATCGGGGAAGTTGTTCAAAGTTTTGTTTTTCCTTAAATTTATTACAGATACAAAAATGCTAGTGTTCTGTGAAGAAAGCCAACACCTGCAAACAGTAGCAACACTTCACATGGACTCTGCATCATGCCATTAGTTCATTCATATAGAAATGTGTGTATATATTCTGTTGATTCTAGGATTATATATTTATGTATATATATACACACATATATACATGTGAAGAGTTTTGTCTTGCATTTCTTCTGTTTGGAGGAAGAGGAAGCTAGAACAGATTAGTGCTTCCTGAAAAATAAGTAAGAAATTGCTAAAGCAGTCACGGTAAAAGCAAGCCACAGGCAACCTTGTATCTTGTGCAGTAACATGATATTCTGGTTGTATGCCTGTTTAATATCTTTTAAGCCACCCTTGGGCAGGACCCCACTGTAAACAAGCTGTCGAGTTTGACTTGGAACATCCTTTTAAAAATAACACTAATAAATAAACATTCTGTCTTCACACATTTTGCTGCCAGGGATTCTCCATTTCTAAACTTATGAGTGTAATGATTTGTAAAGGGTTTGCGTATTAGCTGCAATCTCCTTTTTTCTGTAAATATGAATTCTTCATTTTCCATTTGTTTAATGTTTTAAAATTAAAACTTCAATTTTATTTTATAATTATGTACTGTCATTTTAATAAAAGCTTTTATTGAAGTCAGCTCTGTGTTAAATTCTCTGTCTGGCAGTGCAGTATAAATCAATAATAGTAATATTAGGTAATAATAGAAGAGGAATATGAGTCTCAGATTATTAAGAACTGAAGTAAAAAGCTGCACAGAGGAAATAATTTGCTGTGTACAGCGAGATCTGTTGATCCAACAAAAGTTAGTCAGATGCGTAGCTTTGAATTCCTTCTATGATACTGTATCTGTCAACCATTTATCCAAATACATCCTTTAGCTCTTCTTCTCTTTGCTACTCTGATCTCCTTGTAGCTACTCACTCTTCCATGCTGGGTCTCATTTGCTCCAGCATCTGCTGCCCTGGGGCTGTGCAGGACGTTTGGGATCTCTCCAGATTCCTTCTGGTGTTGCAGGGAGGATCCTGTGGAGAGGAATCTACAATAAAGAGGTCAAAAATAAAGGGCTTTTGGAGCTGATTTGTTGCACTCCTTGTTCCCCTGAAAAGGCAAATAGTGTATCCTACGTTCTGTTCTCACAAGTGGCCAAATCTTGCCTCCACTTACAGGTACTTCCATGGAAACAGAGGTCTGCCTGGGCTCCTTCTGTTTTTGTGAGCTCCATGCATAGCTGAAACAGGAATTCTTAATGTGATATTTCTCCAGAAGTGATTCTGAATTAAAAACATATTTTCTGAATGGCAAGTCCAAAGAATGTTTTCAATCAGCTGAATTTGTGAACAACCTGAGACTCTGCTGCCAGAGCCTTTGAGAGGAAGCACATTTGCTAGGCTTCAGAAGTGACAAATTTCACTCCACATTGTGTGTCACTTATATTGTTATTGATTTGATCTTGTTTGCTACAATTCCTGACCTTTTTTTATTTCTTCTTAACTTGCTTTTTAAGCTCTGCTACTGTTTAGCTTCATTATATGTTTTCCCTTTGGAGACGATGTATGCATGTATACACAATGTTGACAAAGCTTTCAGTTTCATTGGGATTCTCATGCTTTTTGAGTGTGCGCGTGCATGTGCAATGCTTCAGGAGATGTGTAGGCACATTGAAAACTCAGCCTTTGTTTAAGAAGAATAAGATGTCCAATTCTTACAGTTTTGGAGAAAATCATAAGAATGTCTGACTAGAAGTAGAATAATGAAGTTAAATAAATGGAATTTTGAATAAATGCTATTATTTTATCATTTTTATTTGAGTACGTGGAGTTGGCAGTGCTGGGTTGAACATCGTTTGTGTGTTTAAGACTTCTACAAAGTGAGAATAAAAGTGTATTTTAAGTACCATAGAACAACTAGATACGTCTCTCTCACGGTAGCATAGATGACACCGCTGTCAAAATCAATGAAAAATGCAGAAGAATTCAGAGAGTTCTGCATTGCTGTCACTTCACATAAGTGTTACTGGCCCCCTAATGCTGTTATTTCTTACCGGGTCACAAAAGACCATGGTAGCATGTCAGGTACTCTGTGTATGAATGGTACAATGACTATGGAGTAGTTTCACTGAAAGACCTTTCAGTTCTGCCGCTGGAAGTTCAAGGGAATTTCTTTAGGAGTAGCTGGATGTTCTTTAATGAACATTGTTTCCAAGCTTTTGCTGGTTCATTTTGAAAGATACATAAATACTTTTATAGAATGAAGTTTCTCTGCTGTGTTTCTCTGCAAGTTGGGTGCAAATGCTGTGTCAGTGGTGAGTATTGCAGTGTTTTTGAAGAATACTCAGCACATGGAACACGCTTTGTGCATACGTCGTATGTTTGACAGTGAGATTTTTCTGACAGACTGGGGAACCATGAGATAAATTTCGTTTGCAATGCATGTTTGACTGCCTCACCTTCCCTCTTCTCACTGTTCTTTCTGATTTGGACTCGGTGTTATGAGGAAGTATCACCCTGTAAAATAGAAACATTTATTTTCCTTTGCCCCATATATATTTTGAAAAAAAAATCTAAAATGCTTTTGCCTTATTTTGTCTTATTCAGTGATCTAAGAGCCAATATTTTGTGAGCCATTAAAAGCTTAATCAATAGAGCTGAAAATTCTGTTTTCTGGTATTGCAAGACATTCTTTTCAATTACTGGTAGGTTCGGAGTTATTGGATGTTAAAACTGTAGTACCATGACTTATAGGGAGAATATTTTAATAATTTTTATAGTTTATTGAAATATATTCATTATCATTTTATTCTCCCTTTAAGGCCTATAAAGTTGAACTCATGATAATAAAATCAAGTGGCTTTACATGTAGATATATAAGAAATATTATCAATAAAAAGTAAATCTCTCTAACAGATCTAAAATAGATTGTCTGCAAAATATGTGTTATAAATATGATAAACGATGATGCAAAACAGAGGTATTATGAGCACTGCCTTGGGATGATCTGCATTAAAGTAAGGCACTATCACTGGGCTCATAGATAGTAAAACCTTAGCTGTACAATTCACTGGGCTGAGTATAATATTTTATAGCCACGAGGAAGTGTTACAGTCACATATGTGTATCTAACTTTTGTTGTATAACTGACAGTCTTAGTTTTTATTCAAGATCTGTTCTATCTTTAGCCTTCACCACAGCTGCATCAAGCATATTAAGCATTTGTATTACTTTGTTTTCGGTGAAAATCACAGGTGTTGCAGCAATTTCATGTTGTTTAGATATAAAATTTGACTTTCGGTTTGAAATGAATTATTGGGTTTTGAAGAATCGTTGTTTCTTTAGTTCAGTGATTTAATCTTTGCTCAATCTTTGTTCAGTTGCTTAATGGCACTCCCTTGGAATTTGATGTTAACAACAGTAGGGTGGCAATGATGTCATAAGAAACTTGCGTGGATCACATTTGTCTGCTAGGTAATGGCTTCAAAATTTTGGTTTTTGTATTCTGAAGTGCCATTTCCACCTCCTTACCTCTGGCTTCTGCATTTTACATAAAGTCTGACTTCAGTACTTAGGGTATTAAGAGTATGTATTAATAAACCATGCACCTTTGAAAAGAGTAATGGAATATATTCCCTGAGGGCCAGTGATAACCTTGTGGTTCATGGTCCGCAGATTATTTCAATCCTTCAGGCTTAATAGGTGCTTTCATTCAATGAGTTAGGTACCCAGGCTTCTGAATTCATACATAGCTGCCTAAACAAGTGGTTGCACGTCCCTGTTTCTCTTCCATGGCTTAATTTATGTCTGTTCCTGGATCCACTAGTGGGAATGAGTAGCTTTGTAGTAACTTTATGGCTGCTTCACTCTACAGATTCATGGTCCATTTTTATGTTGTTTCTTATAGGCAGGAAGAGAATTTCATCCAGATGAAAGATACTAGAAAAAGTTAAAAGGCAGAAAAAGAAAGTAATGGAGAATGAATGGCTACATTTTGAAGAAGATTATTTCAGATGGAGGATGAACTTGGAAAATCCTCAATAGCCTGGAAGGTACAAGTGCTGATCAAAACTAAGCTCGAGGAGGAAGAGAGAAGCAGAAATGAGAGACTTCACAAATGGAGAGCAGTCTCACAGAAAAACTAAGTTTCCTAAAGCACTTGATAGCTCACACTCTGTAAGTAGGAGTAGAAATAGGGAACCTGATGACTGAGCTCAGGCTGAAGAGGCAGACATAGCAGTACAAAAAGGAACTTTAGCACTTCGGTGTAAGGAGAAAGAATGAGTTGACAGGACAGACTGCAGAAAAGACAAAAGACTGTAGGTAGCAGCAGAAAGGCAAGCAGAATAAAAGCTTTAATTTGCAGACAGCAGTCATGAGAAACTCAGAACAGGTGATGATACAGAGTTTGCCAAGACTGAGGAGATAGCGCTGCATTAGATAAGGTAAATTGAATGGAGTAGAGAGTGAAGGTGGAGAAAAAGACATATAGTGGAGTGCCCGTCTAAAGAAGACAGGAAAATTCAAAGCCGGCCTCTTTCCTCAGGTGTAAAGGCATGCAAAAGAACACATGAAAAAAGAGAAAACAGCACTTTCTTTTGTCGAGTTCAAGTGATGCTCTAAGAAAGTGCAGGGTTAAATCTGTCCATGGCATCGTTTCTTACAGTGATAGGAACAGTACATCCAGGTAGTTCTGCTTCACCGAGAGAGAATGGAAAATCTGCATTACAGACCTTGCTGACTTAATGATGAATAATTTTGTTAAAACTATTTGATTCGAAGCCCACTGTAGGCATTGTTCACTCTACATATGCTTTAATATTAAGGGGTGGTAAATAACTTACTCAAGTAGCAAATAAAGTACTCAAGTCATCACAATGAGTCAATTAGTTGGTTTATTGTGGGTTTTGCTCATTTGCCCAATGGTTTAAATGGGCATCCTTAGTTTAGTGTGCACGCCAAATACATGAGTACAGTGTAGAAGAAGTGAAAAAAAAGCTCTAGTAAGGAAACAAAATTTACTTTATGATTTAACACTAATCAACCATTGCTAATATGCTATAAAATACTACTGAAGGTCCATACTGATTTCCATTATTAAAGTTAATGGTCTTAGTTGCCTCGTCTGCCTTATTCCAACATATTAAGCATGCAGACCCCATAATTTAATTATCACCTGTTAATATTGGTTCTAAATTCATTTTTGTGCTTTTGGGCTGAAGCTACAATGATGAGCCAATTAAAAGCCATTATCTGGCTGCTCAAAGCATCACATTTATAGCTATACTCAGTAGTACGTTATTCTACAGGGACTTTCAAGATGGAACATGCTGCCCTAATGCCTTTAGGGATTATCTAAACAAAAGAAAAAATGTAAAGGACATTTTAAATATTTTGTCTCCTGCAGGATTTTAATTTTCAGATCTCTTCCTTTGCTGTTCATCACAGTTTTCCTTGAAGCTAATTTGCATTGCTGTAAAAGTGTAGCGTGTAGCTGAATTACAAGAGAGACTCAAATGAGACCCTGGGTTTTCTTTAAATCGCAGGGGAAGAATTTGGTTCAAGAATGTACATAAGGTACTAATTGCAAGGATCATGTTAGATAGCTACTGTTTGAATGAGACTGCTGAACTAATAAAATAAAGCACATCATAACCTCAGAGATTTCATAATGAAAAAAGGAGCATTTAATTTATGTAGATGTTCTCAAAGCAACTTGAAAGGACAATAGCCACACACTGTACCAGTTCAATTACATTGTTTACTAACACGAAGGACTCGTTTCCTCTTATGTTATCAGCTTGCTGCTGATGTGGAATTTCAAGTGCAGGTGTTTCAAGTTGATCTAAATTTGTGCTTTTAGAATGGCTGACTGAGAAATGGCTGATGTAGACGATGCATCCTAAAATTTGAGTCAGTGAAGAATATAGAAAAATCCTCTCTTCTGGCACACAGCGGACCTAGAAGCTCATTTAGGGGCCTGTTTGGCTGTGGTATAATGGGGGAGTATCCCTTTGCCTCTTTTAATTTGTTTGGGGCATCACTGTCTTAAGGACTTGAGCTTGACTCTTCTGGAACCAATTCCTCAAGTGAATCAAAAGTCATGCCTTGAGCCGCTGCAGAGATGCCAGGCATCTGTATGGAAACATCCTGTTGTTAGCCACTTAAAACTAACAGAAAGTGGAATTACTGCTGAACGTACTCAGCCAGGTTTTAAATGAGGTTGGAGCTTTTCAGGGGAACAGAAAGCTGCCAAAGAAAAAGCTAGCAGCCGCTGAAGTCAATGAGAATTCCCCAGCTGATATGTGTGCATGTTTGGGTGCTTGTTTGCTTGGTTTGGTTGCTTTCTGCTTGTAATTTTTTCACTGTTGTATTATGGGCATGTGTTCTCTTGTCAGTGAAAGCTAATAGGAACAGAGCAGGAACCCTGCTGTGCCTTAAAATTAAAACAGGGAAAAAAAACTCAGGCATGGGAAGAAAAAAAATGAGCATATATAAGAAATAAATGTAAATTAAGTTATCAGGGTTAAGTAATTTTCACCACAAATGGCAAAATAAATACAGCATACCATTCTTAGAAATTCTTCTGCTTCTTTGAGTTGACCTGGACAATTGTAGACTATATAGTCTATTTTTCTCATTAAATGAGATACACACTATTTTGCTGCCTGTCCATACGTTGATTAGTCTGTTTTACAAGTTTTGTGAAAAGCAACAGTTCAGCAGAGCTGCTGATGAGTTTTTCTCACCACTTCTCCCCCCACTCTTCTGCTTGGAGAAGCTCTGCAGCAGAAACGAGAAATTCAAGTTAATTTGACCCACATTCAGTACTTTGCCAGTCTGTGCTGCACAGATACTCCTCCCAAAATTATTTGGGAGAAAACAGAAAAAAAGCTAAAAGGTGTAAGCTAGGTGGGTTGAGGAGGAGTGGGGAGATGCTGACAGTATTGCACTGAAGCAGAGAGCAGTTGTGAGGGACAACTGGAAGGACATTATGTTATTGTGGCAACGGTTTTGGAGGATGTAAGACATATCAGGAAGAGGCAAGTTTTCTTTACATCCACTGTTCACTTAATAGCTTAGTTTTTTGGCAGTCTTTAAATATAAAGGAATCCTTTAATGTAAATTGTAAGCTGTAAAACAACATTGTGATAACTCAGTTTCATAAAATTCAACTTGCCTGAAGAGCCAGAGCAATTTTTTTCATATAAGTAAGCAGAATACCATTAATATTTTCATCGATTACTGTGACAAGTGAATGTATTTTATGACTTTATTAATAAGTTGCCAAGACAGTTTGGCAAAACTGTAATGATTATAGGGGTAGCACTCAACCCTTGCAATTGCAAAGTAATTTGGAGTCTAGGGTGAACCTCTGCTACTGTTAGCTCACAGTTTAATTCTATATGGACAGGCATATATTTGACATGATCCTTCAGTTTCCTTAATGCAGCAAATCTAGCGAAGTTAATCATATTTTTTTCAATGTACCAGTTTGATCTCATTATGTAAAATTAAACCTAGTTCTTCAGAACTGCAGCCATCTACACATCCCTATGTGTATTATGAAGTTTCACCATATATACAGAGATTTTAATATATAAAAATATTCATATTGGGCATTGGATTGTATAAAAAAAATTAGCTGATATAATTTGTCTCCTTTTTTAAGAGACACACGCCCTTGGTTCAGATAGCACTTGAAGGCTTGGTCTATCAAGAAATTCTATATTGCTTAGCTCTATTTAATATTTGTTTAGTAATACAGTATTTTAAAATGTTTTACTATGTTCTGATGAATGGAAACATTAGCCTTCCCAATAAAAGAGTCACAGGCTGTGTATATGCAGTTCTGTTTTAGGTAGAGCTCCAAATGTGCCTTCAAAGTGTATTCTGAAGCTGTGTGACATGACTTTGCATTTTGGAAGTACTGACTGACTTTGACTAAATAGCTTTACACTTGGAACAGGAATCAAAGTGTTCTATGCTGTACAAAAATGCTGTGTCTTCTTCTAACAAAGAGGAATTACTCTTTGAGTAGAGAAGAATTTTGCTGAAAATTTACATTTGGATTAATATTAAGAACTCTAGCTTTTGTGTCATTATTTACTTTATTCTGGCAGGCCTTAATAATGGGATGGCAAGCTCTTTCTGTAGAGTTAAAATCAGAGCGTTTCTAACAAGCTATTTTACAAGGAATTATATTGTTGTTGAACTAAATTATTGAGTGCTTATCTTTTCCCGTTGTGTTTATGTAAGTGTTGTACAGACAGCACAGCAGTTCGAACAAGTCTTTAATAAAGCCATGTGTCTTGAGAAATTACTTAGGCTGCCATGAATTTGCTTCTACATGAAGAGGCACTTCTCTAATGGTCTCTGAACATTGACTAACTGATGCCTTTTAAATGTTGCGATATTAACTGTTCACATCTTTAAATACTTAGAAGGTTCAGTCAACATTATGGAAATGCTCATTTAGAACTCTTAACATTTACAGGAGGTCATGAGGCTTCTTTCTCCCTCCCATATTATAACTCATAACCAAGCAAATGACTCCATTTAACAATTGTGTGAAACTATTTTTGTCTTGAGATATCATACGTTATCTGGAAAAACTTTATATAGCAGAAACATATAAAATTACAAAAGCTGTGTTAGTGAGACAAAAAGGAATAGTACTGAAAATTTTAGATATATATAGGTTGTTTAGCTTGGATTATGAGAGCCTGTAAGCGCACCTGCTGTAGTTGCTTAAGCAAGAGGAGATTGATGATAATGATTTACTATGGAATTATTGTTTATTATATATCATGCTGGGAGAGTGTCTTTTTTCTCTCACTTTTGGTTTAGAGGCTTTATTTAGTAAACAATTCAATAGAGAATGAATACCCAGAGGTCATTGTCCTAGCTATTAGCATCCTCCCTTTTGCAGGTTAAGATGACTTCTCTTTTATAGTCTTCATTTTTCCTGAGGTGGGCTGGCTGCTTCAAACAATTTATCAGATTTAAAAGCCAAATGTGCCCACTAGATGCAGAGCACTTCCAACTTGTACACTTTAGATGTAGATGGCTTGTGACACCAAATCTGATCTTGAACTGCCTGACCATAATTCTGCTGTGGGTGCTGAAAGTACGACTGATCAAATGTGTCTGATTAAGGTTTTACAAATGGCTATTTTCAAGTATAAATATAGTTCAGAATGGAAAAGGCTGTTTAAAATAAATTTAATCACTGTGTGGGCTATGGTGGCAGTGTTGCTTGTATCCGAAAAAAAGCTCTTTTAGAGACATGAGGGCTTTCAGTTAAGCCAATACAAAGACTGGATTTTAAGGGACTTTAGAGGTCACCAAATCCAGTCCTCTGCTGTGGCATGCAACATTATGCAGTCTTTTGCTTAGACAGATTAGGTTCTACCTATTAGATTTTCCTTCCCCAATTTCTCCTTTTGGAAGGTTGCTGTAAGATCACACTCCTGTAGTGATAATTGCAAACCTTCTTCAAGTTTCCATCCTTAATTTATTCATGACCAGTTTCTACCCATTTGTTCTAACACCAACATTCCCTCATTGATTTAACAAATCTTTTGCTCCCAATGCATTTGCTGCAAGCAATCGTCTTTCTTCCCTGGCTTCATATTTCAGCGTAAAAAACGCCAGTCCCTTTAGTCTCCTCCCATCAGACAGGTTTATGTTTAATCTCTATGATAGTCCTGTTCAGCACCTGTTCAAATTTGTATTCGTCTTTTTTTTTTTTTAACATGTATAAATGGAGTTACACAGAATATTTCAGATGAGGTCTTGGTAGAGGCTATACAATGGTATTAATACTCCCCCACCTTTACAAAAGTACCTTGCCTTGCCCTTTTCATGGTCAGATTCAATTAAGTGGCTCATAGTCATCTTGTGACTGACTAAGATAGGCTGCTATTTCCAACTAATGAGCTCCCAGTATATATCAGAAATTCTTCTTATTAGTCCCATGTGCCATTTGGACTATTATATTCAACCCAGTTCCGTTTCTGGGGTCTTCAAGATCATGCATTTCTGCCCACAGGACATTCAAATCCTCCTCCTCTAGGAAGGCTCCACCTCCTGAGTTTGCATCCTCAACAAACTGCATTAGTGTTATTTTCATCCCAAAGTCATTAACTAAAATATGAAATAAAATAGGTCCCAAACTATAAAGCCAGTATTTCTGGAAGAGATTAATCGTCTTCATGAGGTAATGATAGTAATGACTCCTAAATGACCAATGAGATTTTTTTTTTAATATATTATGCATCACGGTGAATCAATTTTTCATGTTGCCTCTGAGCTCAGTATTTTATACCCAAATATTCAGTACTTGAAACTTAAACCTGTTGTTTCAGAAATTGCAAGGTCACGTTGGATACAGAGGCGGTCTTCTCTAAGGGTGTAGCAATCTGTCCAGATTTTCACCAAACACCACGCAGGTTAGATAAATGGGCCTCTGTGGATGCAGCATTTGGCAGATTAGATGCCAGTTATCTGTTCTCTCCACTCGCTAACATATTGCTAATTAGGTTTGAGAGTGAGGTGAAGTGATTCAGCTGAGCAGAACAGTGAGTGTCTTAAGTAAATCCTTACTCCAGTTCCAATCCATTTGAGAGAGAAAACAGAAAGTGAGAAATGCTTCTGAGATTGTGCATGTATTTTTTACATTTGTTTCTTTCCTATCCTTATCTCTGAAAGTCCTTAGATTAAGTTGGTGAATATGAGACATTCATGTCAATTAGTAGTAAACGCTGAATAAATTCAGTCCAACCGATAACCATACACTGAAAATGTTAACAAAGAAGTGCTTGAGATAATTCTTCTGTGTGTTTGTGTAAATAAGTGGCAAGACAGATAGGTTATCTTTATGTAGTACTGAAGACGACTGCACAATGAGCAGAAAATACAAGTACACAGACAACTGTAAATCTGACATTCCTGAACTTTCAAACACTTGATTTTTCAAGTTAATTAGGATTCTTTGAACACTGGGTGGTTCTTTTTTGCTTACTTTTGCCTAGATATGATACTGTATTACTCAGTTCTTCTTGTAGCATCTCCTGTGACAGGTCCTCTTCCCTCATTTTCTTCACAGCCATAATGGTGATGGGTATGTCATGTCTAATGATCTGCAGTACTCCAGCTCCTTTCCCCCTGGGATAATCTGGCAGGTGATCTTCCCATACATGTCCTGCAATTTATGTTAAGAATGGTTCCCCAAACCATGGTCTATGTACATATTCCAAGGCTGGTGTTTATAAATGCCTATACAGTACCATTCGTTGTATGTGATACCATTCTGCTGTAAGATATTGCAGAGCAAAATTGACAAAGTAAGTAATTACAATATTTGTCTGAGATGTGAATGGTTGGATTATACAGATACTATATTTATATTCAGCTAGGAGAACACGGAGATTGATATATTGTTCCTTACTTGCATAATACAGCATGTGCTATAACATTTAAAAACACTCTGTAATTGCTTTAGTCCTTTGTTGATATATAAATGGCATATTTGTATGCATCTCTGTAAGTGCCTCATAGAATTTAACAAGTTGAAGAAATGCGTGACTAAACGAGTAACATGAATCTTTTCATGGGAAAAATCTGTCTGTTGTGGGGATGTGTGTCCTCTGATATTTATTCATTCAGAGGAGAAGTAGTTAGATAAGTGCCCCTTGGTCTGTAGCTTCACTGGTTAAGTATTGCCTGAATATTAATCTGCCAGGTTGTGGTTGTCTCACGTTGAGAAAAACAGCAGCGTTCTTGCTGTCAGTGGTGGGTTTGAGCTGTGTGGATCCAGCTGATGCTTTTTCTCCATTCAGCTGTGTGCAAGGAGCAACAAATGTATCCTGCTCTCTTCTGCCTTGATAAAGAGAGGGGGAAGAGGTCTGTGAGCTTTTCCCTGTGAGAGAAACTATTGCAGAGTTTGGGGAGGGGAAAGGCGATTCTCTCCGTCTCGTGTAGCTTTGTGTCCTTGCGACAGAGGGAGATGCTGCAGAGGTTGAAAGTGGTTCCTCCTAAAGTTGCACTGTGCTGTGGGAATTTCAGTCCTGCAGTAATGAGACCACTGGCATCACAAGACCGAGCAATGGATATCCCCATGAAGCTACTTAGATTAATTTGAGGAGAGTGACACTACCAGCTGCCACCTTTTAAAGAGACTTCTGAAGGTGTGAAAGGGGATTGGAAGTACTTCCTCAGATCTTTGGATCGCAAAGGCAAAAGAAGCAGTGAGGGGAATCAGGGTTAATTAAGGCAGTTCTTAAGACCAGGCATTGCTTCACGGCTCTGTTAATCGTGCGAGAGCTGCTGTGAGACTTGATATCGAAGGTGGGGGCAGTGGCAAGGGATGTCTTTGTGTCTGATAGAGCAATAGTCTGCTGTCCTTGAAAAAAGCAGATTTCCTTAAGCAGATACATATGCAAAGAAACCTTCTAAATGCTAACTTAATAGTTGAAATTTATCTCCAGTTGTAGGTAGTAGGGGTTTTTGTACTTAATCTCCTGGCACGTGTACAGCCCCCTGCTTGTGCTCTAGTGCGATTCCCTAAAGCATGGGGCTTTGGAATTAACATCTAGAAAGCTGTTGTCTTGGGCTTTTTGTAGATTTGTATAAATGTAAATGCATGAAATGCAGCTTCCTTGTAAATGAAGGCCAAAAACTTATCTGGTCATTTAAATGAAAAATGAAGTTCTAGACTTGAACTCTAAGGCCATGAGTCTTTGGATGAGGCTTATAGTATTTGTGGGCTACTCTGACATGCATGGAATGCAACCACTCAAAAATGTTTTACGCAAAAATTACTACAGTGGGAAGTCTTGTTGGGAGTCTGTAATTTCACACCTGAACCAAAATATGAGTGGGAGAAGAGAGTTTGGGAAGGCAGGCAGGGAGAAACCTGAAATGAAATTTTTCAGATTCTTTCCGTTTTCTTTTGATTTCCTTTCATTTTTTCTTTTAAAAAATCAAATCTTTGCAAAATTTCCCTCATGAAATTGTAAGGAAAACAAAAAAATGAAGGAGTATATTTGTAAAAGAGGAAGAAGGAGAATTAGTGTTATTTCCATCCCTTAAGAGGGAGAAATGCATCATCACGCAGTTTCCTGAGTAGACTTTCATGTACATTTTCCTTTTCCTGTGGTGATGTCTGGGGAACTCCTGTGCTGCGGCATATTCCAGGGAGATGTACTCTTGCCATATCCCCGGGGTGCTGCTTGGATTTGTGTAAATAATCACACCTTGACTGGAGCATGAAATGGAGCTTGGGCATCTCTTTGATTTTTATTTTGTGTGTGAATTGACTTGGAGGAAAGAAGAACAGTTCTTGTTCTCCTACTCTCTCCTCAATCAGACACCAGAAACTTTATAACCTCAGAGGAATATCTATTTCCTCATTCTCATTTCCATACAGGGAGCTCAAGAAGAATATTCTGTGGAGTCAGATTAGAACCTGAATGCAGATCTCAGTTAATGTTTCGTCAGAAACTTATGCCAATTCATAGAATCACTGTCGACATCTTTGTCACAGGGCTGTGTTGATAAAGCGAGAAAGTAGAAAATCTCAAATAATAAATACAAAACATATAAAAGAATTTATTAGCCGTTTAGCACATTATGTTAATCTACTGCTAGCTAATATTATAAGCAAGGCTATGTCTGGAGAGAGTAATAGCAAAGATCTTAGGAATAGAAGTAATGTCTTTTTAACATCCAGAAGAGGATTCAGAGAGCTAGTTGATTGTTATGAAACCTACTACTCCTAGTGAATACATTAAATTGGCAGAGCATTAATCTGATGAATCGTAAAGCATTGTCCCTTAAGAATGTAATTTACAGTGTAGAAAGCTCAATGAAATATATAAAACAAAGCCATGGACAGCATTTTTACAAATTACTTCTTCTAGTGGATTTGTTAGTAAAATTTAGTATCTATAGATACATCACATATCAGAATCAGTGAAGTATTAAAGTAACATTTAAATTATAGAAGTCAGTACATCTGTATTTATTAGCTTTAAGGCATCAGATATTAAGAGTGATTCTCTAATATTTTTTCAAATATTTTAAATAATATGTTTTATCTCTTCATGGTAAAAAAAGTATAAATTCTCCAGAAAGTAGTCCAGGTAGGACTGCTGCCTCCTGGTAGCAGGACTCCAAAGCCTGAGTGCTGCAAATCTATAGAAGCATCCTTAAATACTTTTAAAAGATTCAGATTATGAGTTGCACTGATACCATCTTCCTGTCTGTGCAGTTATGTGCAGCATTTTCTATTTTTTCCTTCCTCAACAAAACCTGATTTTAATGTGCCTTCTCCCGTCTGCTTCTTGGTGTCCACAAGCTGTTGGTTAATGGACTAGAAATTTTGAAAATCTTTCGGTTATTAAAGGAATGACAAAGTCAGCAGTGGGAGGGTAGAAAATGGAAGTGCAATCCTTATGGGTTAATTGCTGCTTTGTTCCCCTTCTACAAATATTCTCCAAGGTCAGGCTTAGTTTTGTCTCATATTTTCACGGAGAGGGTAAGAAATTTTTGAAGACATCCTTGTTTAAATGGATAGAGAAGCCTAAAACTTAATAGCTCAGACATAACCGTAATCCTAGTGTAACAATACTGATTTCGCTTGACTTAATCAGAGACTTAGTTGACCTTTGTGGTTTTACAGAACGCTGTTTGTTAACCACATTGTGTGTATTACACAGGCTGCAGCTTGTTGGCAGGTTGCTTCATCTGTTTGTGTGGTAGGGGGTGCTTTAAAACAGCGCTTGAAGGACGACGTGCTTTAAAATTAGTATTCAGCAGTTTTGCAGAGAGACAACATGAGCGTAGCAAGGTCAGATGAATAAGCAAAGCAGGATTTGCAGTTGCCATTTCATAAATTAAAACATGAAATTCGCCCTTGGTTGTTTTTGTTTCTATAGCGTGCAACTAAAAACATCAATGCGTTCACGTGAAGATTGATTTTAAATATTGTTAATGACCTGCTTCATAGTGATAGATGCCCCCAAATTCAAAGTATAGCCTGGAACCATTTTTTAATTTCCTGAAATTCGTGTATTTTTAAGGGATTTTCTGATAATTCCAAGCCTCAACACCCTAATTTCTTGTTTTCTGTTCTTTGAACCAAGCCCTTACGGGTATTTTACAGCATTTTTCTAGTGCTTTGTGGTTGTTATTTAAGCCTTACTGAAATACTTAACCGTATTTTATACTGCATGTTTTTTAAATAACATATCAGTTGTAAATCAGATCTGTCGCGCAACATATGTGTATGCAATTCATGGTAATTTCAGTCCTGATTTAGCAAAAATTGCACATGTAGTATTTCAGAGGTCAGAGATCCTTCTGATTTTGACTTTAACCCAAAATCAATCAAATTATAACTCTCCAGCTTGGAATGAAATTAGAATGAAATAGTAATGTTTGGTCCTGCTTCGTGGGCATTTTCATTGGTCTCCAACTGTGCCCTCTGAAAGAAAGTGCTAGGATCCTCTGTTAGGCAAATGTGTGTAATAAATCAATGTAGTGGGAGCTAGTAATGGGGTTAAACTCAGAATCGTCACGTTTACAAGCCAATACATTAGGTACCTTCATTTGCTGCCGTCTTGCAAATACCTGTGTATACCTGGAGCGTGTGGTTTGTCTGTGTTGGCTGGTGCACAAGTAACCGTTGCAGGTGTTCTCCCACTACGATCGTACTTACCCAGGTCTTTCTTCAACAGCAGCTCCAGCCTCTGTCTCCTAAATTCGCCTTTAATGTTGTCATTGCTATTATTATTGCTTATTGTTTTATAACTATATCAGTTCATCATATAGCTGTATCAAGCAGTTGCGCCAGCATAGATCAGGAGACTACAGAAACAGGGGCTGCAGGGGATGAAATGCTCTCTCTGAAGGTGCATCCAAGGCTTGATTTTTCTCCAGATCTGTAGAGGAGGAGGCATGTGTTTCGGATAGGAACTTTCTGACTGAAATACTATTGATGGTCCAGGTGAAGTGTGGAAAAGAAAGTGCAGAGAGTGTGTAGTTTCTGTAAGGAGCTTGAACAATCATAGGATTTGGGAATATTTTATTTGAAATGGCTTTGTATTTAATATTTAGTATGTGCTTTACTTCTGCATTTTTGTTATCTGCATTTGACTAATGGGAATGGTTTTTTATGAGTGCATGCCAGGTTGAAAGCAGCATGTGGGAGATTGTGTCTAAGCGCAGGAAAAGCGGCAGATCCTGCCGAAGTGGCAGAAGCGTTGGGGTGCGTTGGACCACAGTACCTTTTCAGAAAGCACCAGCTCTCCTCTCAGGTAGTGTTTGCAATAGGCTGGGTACGTTAAAACACTGCTAATGACCTACTCAGCATTTGAGCTTTGGGGCATCAGTCCGACTCTTGCCCAGACCAGCCTTTCACAGCCTGTATACGAGGTGAGCCTAATCCCTGTTCGTTTCTGACTTCACAAGATCATTGTTACATTGCTGTCAACCTATGTATTACTCACGGCAAGGACAAGGACTTTAGGTATGTTTATAGTGTCTGATTCAGTGGGTTTGCCGTCTTGTCTGGGTCTAGTTGAAGCCCTGCATCAAACAGACATGTTTCGAGAAAAGTTCTGAAAAAGTACAGTCCAAAGATAAGAAATGCGATTCCTTTTTTTAAAAAATAATCTTTTCAACTCATTTGTGATTTTTGAACTTTTACTGTTGGCAACCAGTCGCATCTCCTTACAGAGGTATTAGGCATGAATGCAATACACATTAAAAGATGTAACCTAACAGTATCAGTATTAGTACTAGTACTTTAAATAACAGCTACTTTCTATGTTGTTATGTCAACTTCTTTTTAAAGGCTAAAAATATGTCACCTAAAAAGAACTTAACTTCTGGAAGATTTTTTTGACCCAGCTACTTATATATATTCACTCACACTACAAAGTGATTTTTGAATCATTGATCTTTGTTGATTTGTTTATTATAAATTTTTTTTTCCAAATCCCACAAAAGTAATGGTTTTTACTCACATTTCCATTCTTTGTACTTCAGGAAGACAGCTCTGGGAGCAGATAGTCTTGTGTTTCTGACCTTGTTAAAAATCATTTACACTAGTGTATTGGGTTTGCGTGGCAAGGTTTTGGTAGCGGGGGGGGCCACAGGGATGACTGCTGTGAGAAGCTGCTGGAAGCTTCCCCTGTGCCCAATAGAGCCAGTGCCAGACGGCTCCAAGACGGACCCGCTGCTGGTCAAGACCAAGCCCATCAGCGAGGGTGGTAGCACCTCTGTGATAATGTATTTAAGAAGTGGAAAAAGTTGCTGGACAACAGCACTTGCAGAGGAGAGGAGTGAGAGTATGTGAGAGAAATGATCCTGCAGACACCAGGGTCAGTGAAGAAGGAGGGGGAGGAGGTGCTCAGGCAACGGAGCAGACATTCCCTTGCAGCCCCTGGAGCAGACCATGGCGAGGCAGGCTGTGCACCTGCAGCCAATAAAGTACATGGTGGAGCAGATCTACACCTGCAGCCCATGGAGGATGCCATGCTGGAGCAGGGGGATGCCCGAAGGAGTCTGTTGACCCCATGGGAAGCCGTTGCTGGAGCAGGCACCTGGCAGGACCTGTGGCCCCGTGGAGAGAGGAGCCCACACCAAAGCAGGTTTGCTAACAGGACTTGTGACCCTGCGGGGGACCCACACTGGAGCAGCCTGTTCCTGAAGGACTGCAGCCCATGGAAGGGACCCACACTGGAGCAGTTTGTGAAGAACTGCAGCCCATGGGAAGGACTTAAGTTGGAACAGTTCGTGGAGGACTGTCTCCCGTGGGAGGGACCCCACGCTGGAGCAGGGGAAGAGGGTGAGAAGGAAGGAGAGGCAGAGACAACGTGTGATGAGCTGACCACAACACCATTCCTCGTCCCCCTGCACCGCTCAGGGGGAGGAGGTAGAGAAATCGGGAGTGAAGTTGAGCATTTTCTGCATTTCTCAGGCACTACTGCTCATTTCTTCCAGACTCCCCACAGCGTATCCCACACAATTTATTTTGTGAAATGCCAGTGTACTTGAAGCAACCACTAAGATACATTTTTAGATCATTATATAACTTAGAAACAAATTCTTGCCACATTTGCCAAGAGTCAATGACTGTGCAGCCGTCTGTTGAAGCAATAAGTACGTACTCGGTGGGAAAGGTCAGAGAAGGTGGTGGACTTCTCAAAGGTGGATGAGGATTATGTGAGGGAGTGCATCTTCCAGTCAGCCAGAGGGTACTAAACAAAGAAACACCCAAGCAGAGCCTACGATAAAGATGGAATTATGTTAACTGCCATGCAGAGGTCACCCTGCTCTGTTGAAGCGTGTGAGAAATCTCCGTATATAGCTTTTGTTTGGTGGTCAGTGCAAGGCATTGTACATGTAAGGAGACAGATGCAAAACTGGAGCTACTATTGTATCTGAAATTTGTAGCTCCCGAGGGCATCCTGCTCAGAGTTAACTAAAAATAACAAAAGCATAACAGTTTGTAGTAAAAGAGGAGTTACTAAGATGTGTTTGCACAGGAAGCATAAAGCGATGCAAATTTTTTCACATAGCTACAGTTGTTTATTACAAAAGTTTTACCAAAGTTATGGATAGTTAGTGTTCACATACTCCGAAGGTATCCACCCACCTTTTCCTCTCTCTAATAGTATTTATGCCAATAAAAAGAACAAAAGAAAGAGAGGATCATTCCCAGAGAGGTACAGAATTTTAAAAGGATTTCATAAAGAGACAAACTTGGTGTTTTGATGCAACATCTACCAGGGGACTTTCAAGCTCTGCTGTATATTAGCTGCAGAAGTTGTTTAGTTCTGTGTAATGTTTTCTAAGGACTTGTACAACATTCATTTCAAAGGAGCTGTAATTATAGATATGTCTTGTGAGAGAATCCCTTTTCCTCAAAGCCAAGCGTTTATTCAGGTAGTAAATGTAACACAGCATTACTGCTCAAGGTCCTACTTTTATTCATGTGTTAAGCAATTATTTTCTGTTATCATATTTCATATTTCATCTTGAAAGATTTTTCCTGTGATTTGTAGCTACTCAAACGAGTCTCCAAGGATAGGAGAGGCCAAGTTTTGGTGCCATTTACAGTCCGAGGAATTTGAGTTCCAGATTTCGAGTTTCATCTGATGACAGTTTATTCTTATTTGTGAAGCTTTCCATTTCTTGTATTCAGACTGTGCAAAAAAGACAGCAGGACTCCTTTGAAGGTTAGAGTAAAGGAGCCGAATAAAATCAAACCCAGAGATCTTAGTTACATCTAGAAAGTGGAAAGCCCGCTTATCACAGTTATCCCTAATAAAAAATGCTTTTGTTAAGAAAAGCTCTCTTTGAATGAGAGCGTCACTTTCTTTAAAAAAAACAAAACCAAAACCAAAACAGCACACACAAAACAAAACAATTTCTTTCAGCAGGTGCACCCTTCTCTGCATTTTGTCACACCTCAGATAAAGTCAACCCTTTGATCCCCAGTTTGAACCTCTCCTTTCTGCCAGCCTGAGTAAGCTTGAGAAGCGCTGAGCCAACCCCTGTGCATTTGCTATGCCATTTGAATACTGCAGTCTTAAAAAGATGTAATTTTCTTCTCATCGCTGTGTTTCCTTGGCTTTGGTAAGTGTGGGATATTAATGCAGACTTTGGTAGAGCTCCATCTACTCTGAAACAGCCAGTGAGGAAAGAGTCCAACAAGGCTCAAAATTCCATCAGCAGAACCTAATCTAGCCCATTATTTAGGATTTATTTTGTTGTTTTCACTTTTCTGTGTTACTTACACTGTCTTTAATTGCTTAAGGGTGTTTGTGGCCATGAAGCTCAGAAGGGTTCATGCTAGCTGCCCTGATGGATGAGTTTAAGCAAACCGAAATGTGTGTTGAAAGGTGGGGTGAAGTAGCACACAGCCTGAGAGCACCAGGGTAGGCAAGAAGAGATATGGGATGGATTTTTTTGTTTCTTGAACGGGCTGGTTGCCTGACCCTAGAGAAGTCAGAGGATCTTGTATTGCTTTGGTTGCCCTCTGCATAATGGTAAGGCATCACTTAAAAAGCATGGGGTCCTTGGCTAAAAAAGCAAGGAAAGCATTACTTTATGGAGAATGGCACAGACCCAGATCTTTGTTGTCCTTGCTGTTCCAGCTGTGCTTTTAGTGATTACGCTAGCACTTGAATTTTATTTGTCTGCCAACTTGATTCTATTCTTAATTCTTAAGATATCTCTAAAGATTTTTAAATGCTTGGTTTTTCCCATTGCGTTTTAGCTGTCATACACAGCATAGGATACTTTATTTCATGCAACTCTTGTTTGTTTTGTTTGAAGGAAAATTAGATATTATTTGGTTTTAGGCAGGGACTATTTTGACACCTCTGTCTTGCAGTCATTACTCAAATCACAGAGTAACACTTTCTGTGTATGCACACAAGCATATTATAAAGGGAAAGATGAAAGACTATGGTTATTTCATTACATTGGATTTTTTCATTGTAGGTGTTACTTGCTCACCCACTGTTAAATTGACCCACTGTAAAATTGATAAAAAGATGGTGTGAAATTGCCCTAATGTACATTCAGTTTGAGTTTCTTTATGCCGTTTACGAACACTAAACAAAACTACTTTAGTATGCAAAAATACCACTTGCTATTCTTGTTCATGTCTTCAATGTTTTTGAAGCAAAGGATACCTGTTAAATTTACCTCAAATGTTTTAATAAAAAAATTATACAGTCACATCCATAGGAAGGTTCATTTTAATTTTCAAATTGAACTTGGTTAGACACAAAAGACTTGTATGCTTTAAGAATTCCAAACCTCTTAAAAATATTCACTTTTTTATATATGGGGGTTTGCTTCCCCCTCCTCCTCCTCCCCCCCCGCAAAATCTGGAACACTTCGTTTTAATCAAGAGATCAATTACTGTGCTGAAAATGCAGCTTGACATATTAGCCTGCTTGAAGAGAATGGAAACTTAAACTATCTTCTCTCCCACCATCAGCCAGATGTTCAGATCTTCACCTTTTGATCCCCTGGCCAGGGTTCAGGAATTCTGAGCTCTCTGCCAAACCACAACACAGTGTGCTGACTCTGTAGTAGTAGCGTGTATGCACACTTGGTGTGGCTATACTGTAGCTGTCTGTAGACCCTTCTGTTGATACCCTCATCTTTACTTTCCAAATTTTTAAGAAGTTAATCTCTTCATGATATAACCTTTTATTTGTATGGAAAGATATTTCTCCAAAACTCTCATTTATGTGCCATTATTTCAAATATAATAATACTAAAATACTAGAAAGAAAATCTCCTCAAGTTTTTTCTTTACTGTGTAATACTTCTCCATCCCTGTGCACATTTCGGTGCCCATCCTCACACTCACTGCAAGGGATTCTTGCTCCGCAATTTTAAAGATAACAGAGCAGAGCAACTGGTTGAATTCCTCAAGCCAGTCCCCTTTTTCCTCCATTGCCAAAGAGGGAGAGAGCAGTATGAGTATTGGTGTTCTGTGGAGGTGTCTGAAATTTGGATCTCTCTGCCACCCTCAAGCAGGGGGAGTCTTGAGCCTGATGTATATAGTAAGTCTGTAGTTGTTCAACCCATGGTTGAGGACTTGCTTATCTACAAGCATATGTTCCGAGTACCTTGCTGAAGGGATATCTGCTGTAAGTCAGATGATCCACAATCCCCGTGAGTGTGCTCTGTGCCCAGTCTGCTCGTTCTGAGACACAGTTACATATAAGAGCAGAATTGCTTTTATAAAATTTACAAAACTAGAATGGTGGAGCACTTATTTGAACGAGGTAACTCTGAACAGTGCTGGTTCATGTCTTCATTGCAAAATGTAACATGAGTTATTTGGCTCTGCGGTTCCAGAGTAGCCTGTCTAGATCTTATGTCGAGTCTGACTTACACTAGCAATGTCCTTAGTAAGTCTATAATAAATCTATACATATATATATATATATAAAAGGGATAACCAAAAGAACACATGTAGAAAAAGCCATTCCTGGTTTTATGGGTAAGAAACTATAACTTGCAGATGGTTGCAACATATATATAAAACAGGAGACAGAAAGAGCCTTGCTGAAGAAATATGATGCAACTAGACCACACCACCACCACCACTAGACACACTACACCAGCTAATGGCACTGGAGCTTTTGACGCATCCTTAGCTCCCCTGTTATCTGTGTCCATGGACATCTTTCATCCTGTTGAAATTGCATGCCAGAGAAACTTTTGGTTTTAATGTGTGCATGTTGCATGGTTTGGAATAAAGCTCTTCTGCAGTCCTGCCTGCTCTGCCCAGAGTAGTTATTTGGAATACCTGGTCTCAGGTGTGTGTGTGTAATGCCGAGCTGGAGAGCGGGTAGCTCAGGAGTTGTATAAAATGGAGAGCTTGGGAATAATTAAAAGGTGGGGGGGAAGGGGTGGTGTTATAAGTTGTATTAACTTCTTAACTGTTTTTCTTGCAAAAGAATTTGTACATAGTAAAGAGGTATGATTTGCCATGTGCTAATCTTACCTCACTTTCCTTTAGGTTTGATACCTGTCAAAATTCTTTATTTTTACAGGTTTTGTCTGTATTTTCCTTAAGAGACCAGATCTCCTTCAAAGTGTGAGAAATACTGTTAAGTGTGTCATGAAGGGACTGAAGGGAAATCTTAAAGCGGTTATGTTTCATCAAAGTGCTTTCACGTATTATTTCTATAAAAGCTTGTGAATCAATGCTGTTTCAAGTACTGAAATTGAATCCTAGAAATATAACTCTCAGGGGTACAATATTTTTGTAAACATTAATATATAATAGAAGAATAAATAGGATTAAATTTGTCTCTCTAAGTAGAAAAATGCAATGTTGAAGAGTTTGGTGAAGCCACTGAAATATATTTTATGGCATGTGATATAAAATTAAAACATTCCTGAAAGAAAATGTTTGTCAGTTATAGAACAACATTATTTACATTTATAGATTTTTAATCTTACTGCTCAAATGTTTTGCCTTCTAAGTGGTGCATTGCACTCGTGTAATACTATGGACACTGTTTAAATTCTTTTCTCACTTTTTTTTTTTAATTGGAACTATAATGAAGTTTATTATTTTCGGAGTAAATACCTACATAGCATATTATAACATACAGAAATTCAGTGTTCTTTTAGTTTATGAAACCTTCTTGGCTGGCACTTGACTTGAGAATCATATTTTTTATTACTACACAGCGGAACAATTTTAATTGCTCCCTTGAACATTACAATACCTCCAAGCATGAAGAAATAGCATAACAACTATGAGAGTAAGTCTATGCTATTTCAGTCACTTTTCCCATTTGACAGTGAAAATCATATGTTTAAAAAAAGACAAGCTGCAGTCATACAAAAATAATTTTTAAAAGCTACTGCTGACGTATTATGGAATGGAAGTAAAGGAATTCCTCTGAGGACATGATCTACTTTGTACTGCAGAAAGAGAAAAATACTAGGCAAAACATGTGAATTAAAAAATCATCCAATAAATTTTTAAAAGCTATGCTTTAAATATCATGGAGTTCATCAGTTACACCAGGTACCAGAGTATGTTCGACAGAAAAGGTAGAGTGTTATCTGTCAAAATCATCTAAATGACAATTAAACAATGTTTTGTGTTCTGATTAAGAATGTTGAAAAAATTGAGAAAGATAATTAAAAGGAATAATCAAATCCTAAACTGTTGAGGATAATGTAGGATTAGGATAATTCAGGATTTAGTTCCATAACTTTCAGGATTTAAATTGCTGTTCTTACATTGTCTGTTACTCCTGCTGGTAGTAAGAACATTAAAGAAGGGCCTATCTTAGCTTAATATTGATTCTTACCTAAAAAAGGCACAGCTTTCCTATTGCTCTGTGTTGCAGTGATACATTTCACGATGAAATGAGTGTTCTTTTAGTGCCTGGGTGCAGGAGCTAAATTGTGAACGTCCTTTAAGGTACAAACATTGACTTCTCATCCTGAAACACACGAAGAGACATTTCTCCAGTAACATTGTGCCCCAGAGAAGTCATCCAGGAAAGTGAGGCACAGTTTCGCAATGTCCAAAGATTCTTACTACATTCGATTTCTAAGACTGAAAAAAAAAAAAAAAGCTAAAATGAAATTAACTGTATATTGCTTAGCAATATATGGAGCACCGCAGCTGTAGCAGGTTCAAGTTCAGATTTGTTGCTCGTGTTCATTATGCTGCGTGGATCTCCAGGCTGTTACAAACTACTAATCTTTGAAGTCATTCTTTGTTGATGTATAGACATCAAGAAGGCATGTTACTAAAAAGCAGTCTTAATATCTCTTACTCAGGGTCTTGGCCATTCATCCAAATAGAGAACCTTCAAACAGTAAAGAATGAAAAATATGCCTGATAATTTACCTGTCTCTTTGCTTCTTATATAGATAAGCACCTTATCAGTGGTCTTCCTCCTGATACTCCATCTACTCCCCAAATATTGTATCCCTTTCATTTGGATGTTCTGACTGATCAATATATCTAGTTAGAACAGTTGTCCCTACTTTGAATTTCATTTCGAAGATGGCTACTTCTAATTCAGAACTTTAAAAGGTGCTAAGTGACTGGAAATTTGTCTTTTCTCTTCAGATACATCAGTTGATCTAATAAAAGATATTATCTGTCTTCATTGACCTTCCATTTTCCACGGCTGAAAAAGAAAAATGTTTAGAGGAATCTCATGAATCAACTTTTGTGAATATTAATGTCATGTATTTTACGCCAGGGTGGTAGTAGTGTGCGTGGCAGGGTTGTATATTCTTAAATCTGGTTATCCCAATGGGGTCCTGATGTCAATGATTGCTTACGCAAATTCCTTCTCAGTTCTTCTGTGGAAGTGTTTCACCCAGGTGAGAGCCTGAAAGTCCAGTTACCTAAAAATAATGCAACTTCCTGCTCGTCCTTTGTCACTCAGAAAATTATTGTGGCCAAGGGTGCATGATTGACTGTAGCTGACCCTGATGAAGATAGGTGCTGTATTTTGGCTATCACTGGTGAATGCTGGACTCAACATGAAGCAAAGGATCAGCAATTCCAGTATTCTTTCCGCATTTTTTATAGAAATGTTTTAGGAGTTACTTAGGCAGTGAGGAGTGCCAGGCTTTTTGGGCTTCAACCACTCTTCTAGTCTAATGGTTCTGCTTCTCTTTCCCAAGTACTTTCAATGGACAGAAGTTGACTCTTTCTGTAGTTTGAAAGTGAAACTACAGTCTCTCCTCTCAGACGTGCATCTGAGCTTGTGGAGTGATTCCTCCATAGGCTGGATTCAAACTTCGTTGTACTCAACAGCAAAGAATCTGATGAACTTCAGTGAGCTTTAGATCAGCCTGTTAGAAAAACCAGTTGAAAAAATGGATGTACTATTTTGGCAAAAGTCTTGGCCCAAAATCTGTGGAAGTCAGTCCATATTTTTCCTTTACTAAAGCACTTTAATGTAAGAATTTATTCAGTGTTATGCTAGTAAGAAAACAATCCACAGAAATTTCATAAGAATCTTGAGGTTTTTTTTCTTTTTGAAAAGTTTAATTTATTTTTTAAGTCCTGACATGTTTATGGAAATCCATCCCCCTTTCAATGAAACAGTCACATCTAAATTTTGACATGTTAATCTGCTGCCTCCAGTTACAGACAGAGTGCTTTTAGGAGAACATCAACATTTCTGATATGCAAATCAGAGTGCATACCTTTAGGGTGAGGTTCATCTCACTGTGTATATATATATATATGTATATTTAAAATGACTGTTCCAGCAGCTCAGTGCAGAGCTTTAAGTCCTTGTAGGAAGAAATGGAACCATTGTTTGGGCACAGCTTTGAGCTCCACCTCCTCCTGTGGCTAGCACACAGTGTCACAGAGTGGTGGCAGCCCCAGTACCCCCCACTGGCTTGGTCCAAATGGCACTCTGCATCTAAAGACTGCTGTGCAGTGATGTCTGTTCTGCTAATCTGTATGGAAGAACAGTGGTAAAATTGATGGTCAAAAAGACACGCATGAGATGATGAGTTTACAAGACTCGTTAATGTGACTGAATTTCTAATGACTATATGCTCAGTACAGTCATATGGAACGCTAGTCATTAGATATGAATCAGAAGAATATTTTTCTAAAAAGAGCTTTCTGTAGTGTGATATCCTCAACAACTTTATTTGAGGTGGCAAGCAGACAGGCCTTTCACACAGCGTGGCTAAATAGGACTCTTAATCATATTTCATTTCCTCTCTCACCTCCTGTGTGACTTTGCTTTTGGATTTTCCATGTAATTACTGACCTCTGGCTATCACTGGAAAAAATATCTCACTGCTGTATCTGCCTGTTTTTCCTTTCTCTCATTTTGAGTACTTGTTTACCAGTTCTTAGGCAACGTTCACAATGCTATGCACCACTGAAATAATTCCCTGACTCAATGACCAGAGTGAAGTCATGTTCATTTTCCTAATCTAGTAAATAAATTCTGTCTACAGTAGTTTCACTGCATCGATGACAGGTCTCAAAATCCCCTGAATTTGCCTCAAGTTACCTAAAAATATCAGCCATGTTTCATAGCTCTTCCCGTTTTATCAAACTTAAGGATTATAGACTGTATTCTTAGTCAGAACACAGAAGCTTGTTACTTCTGGAAGACGTAGTTACCAGTTTTAGAGCCAAACTTCATTTTCTTTTTGTGAGCCTGTTCTATTGATCCATTCCTCTCCAGAGAAAAATGGGATCAATACCTTAAACTATAACTATTAAATAAAAGGATACAGGAGAATCTTATGCTGTTGTTACCAGCTCTTCACTTTTTTAGACTCACAGGGTTGCCAACAGAGGTGATGAAGAGCCAGGTGAACCTCCTGTTTAGCACAGAGCCTTCTTCCTACCATTTGCCTTTACCACAGGACTGATCTCAGGCTGGTCCTCCAGAAAGAGATCTTGTCATGCTTGGAAGACATTAAAAATATCCGCCAATTCCCTTGGCAGTTTATTCTAGTGAATTATCCCTTTCACTACTAAAAAGTCATGTTTTATTTCCAGTTTGAATTAATCTGGCTACAGCTTTCACATACATACTGCACTTTGTTTTGCTAAATAAGCTTTCTTTAGAGTCCAGTGTTCAGCAGTTTCTATCTTTCACAATCAGGCATTTTCTTCCAGACTTTGAATTCTATGTCTGTTTCTTTTCTTTATGTTCTTCAAATTTTCCATTATCTTTTGAAAATATGAGCACCAGAACAGTATATAGTATTCCAACACCATCTGTAGTAAGTGAAGTTGTTTCTCTATTGACTGTATGTCCTTTTGGCCACTGCACAACACTGAATATTGGTGCTGCATTGCTTATCCAGTGTAATTTTTCAGAACCATGACTTTACAGTCCCCCATTTTGAAGACCTGGCCTGCCTGATGTGACCCTAAATCCTTTGAGTGTGGTAAAACACACTTTGTCTGATAGGGCTCAGTTTATGATACAATCCAGATTGCTCTGCAGTCATTTCTACACCAGAGATCCAGGTACTCTTCAGCTGTGCCTGCATGCATAAGACAGCCCCAAGCCGGAGTCCCAGGAGCCGCCTCAATCTAAAAGTAGCATTGCTGAGCCAGCAGCATCAGTGTACCGTGCCACTCCGAGATCTGAGCTGTGTGGTCCTCACCGCACCGCAAGGTGCTGGGAGTGCTTGCGAATTCCCATTAGGTTTTTGTGAGCTTCGGGTTCCTCTCTCACTGTCACTGCGCCCTGTGTGACTGCAATGTCCTCTTACCACTTCACTTTTCACTGCTCTTTGTGGCGTTCTGAAGTTTTATCAGAAAATGTTGTTCAGATCGCTGGTGAAAATCATTGAATAGTGTTGATTCTAGTACTGATTCCTGGTAAAGGGTACTAGAGACACGTATTTAATTGTGAACTATTCCTCATTCATGGCCATTATGTGAATGCAAAACCTGTAGTGGATGTTTTGGGATGTAGCTAAATTAAGAGCTGAACCAGAAGTTCACGCAGATGTAGGACTCTACCTTTAGCTAATTTATTCAAGTGTTCTGTTTCAGTGCCCTTTACCATTATTTCTATCCCAAGCATGTCTACTGATAATCGAGAAACTGTCTAGTGTGTTTTGGGGGAGTAAATCTCCTTTTGTCATAAAGGTTTATGAATTTATTATTTATTCTGTTTTAGCAAACTGCTGTCCTTGAAGTTCTCCACGGAATTTGTAACAATTCATAAACCATGCAATTGTATCCAAGAGTGATTTGAGTATATAAATTTTAAAATGGTTCTTACAGGTATTAACTACTTAAACGAATAATAAGGCATAGTGTTTCAATAGGCCATTAACATTTGGAACAAGTTTCTACTACATGCAGAGCGTTTTCATTATCAGTTCTATGGTGCAGTGCTTTGGGCATGTAAATTGTATATAGTAAATCACAGAGAGAGAATTTAACTGAAGATGTGAAATACTAATGGCATGTGGATGTTGTTGTGGCCAGCAGATGATGTTAAAAATTCTAAAATTATCTTTATTGAGAAGTAGAACAAGTATTATTTCTGTGTTCTGGACTGCAGACAATTCTGTGGTGTATACTGCAACTTTGCTGATGGAAGAAGCAGTTTATAATGAAATATTAATGCTTCTGACATTTTGCCATGCTGAGGGGAAGAGGGTGTCATTTGAAAGCAGCCTGCATTAACAGAAATATCAGTATTTTTTAAAAATATTGACTTTGACATTCTTGCAATAAATTAAGATTCAGTGCCAGGATTATGAGCTTCTCCCTTCTTATGGTTTCTGCTGTATGACACCCATTTATCAAACTTAAGTGGCCAAATCAATAGAGTGTTTCCGTAGCAGGTAACAATTGCTTTAGACTTATTACCTATACTAACAGACTTTGAGTTCTTACCATCACTCTTCACTGAGTATCCCAAGTTGCCTTTTACTAAAAGGGCTGGGATACCACTATTTTTTCCTTAATACTTGTTAAGTATGTAAGAGTGCTCTAGAAGAACTGATAAACTGGTGGTTATTTAAACCGACTGTCCCCCAATGTTATGTACTTCTGCAGTAGCCGCAGTCTCCAGTTGTTTATGTTCAGTCAATATGGAGCTCCCTTGCAGTTAATTTTACATTTTTGTTCATTAGAAGAAAAATTGTCCTAGATATTACTTCATTGTGCTTACCTTTAAGAAGTATTGTGCATTTTCAGATTAACTGAAAGGTTTATTGGTGCTGGTATTAGAAAAATTTAGCTTTTATGACCAGTAAAATGTGTCTTTTTCTCTCCTGAGATAATGACTTGTACACCTGGCACTTTTATGGTATCCAATGGATTTTATTTTTAAAGAGCTTTAATTAAGCTTCTGGTATCACGTGACACAAGCAAGCAATAGGGTTTTTTTCCTTATCTCACAAATCAAGATATTAAAGTGGATTAATTAATAGATAACTGTGGCCTTGAGATATTATTAGTAGACTAAATATTTCATAGATTAGGAACTGGATTATAGCATGCTGTAAACTGCAGCCATTATAGCATCTTTAAGTACACTGAGTTCAGCTGATGCTTTCATAAGTATTTGGCTGACCTTTTTTTTAATGATTGCATACGTAAATTGCCCTTTTCTTTTTCATATATAGGCTTATGCCTCATATACTTGCTTTTGATTGGTGCTGCTGCAGAAAAGCAGAGAACGATCCATCCTGCCAGCCTAGGAACGTCATCTAAAAACTGAAAAGCTGGACTGCTTCTTTGCTGGTGTTTTCCTTATTCCTGTTGCTGTCACTTTGCAGAGAGAGAAATCCCAGGGTGACCTTGTCTGAACTGCACTGTACAGCAATAGGAACAAATATTGGGGG
>Ga0065711_1028519_pt1 | contig 40697 bp, 22 predicted proteins | sample Hoacrofraction12_FD_59098 | JGI IMG/M metagenome (GOLD analysis project Ga0065711, IMG submission 59098) | Hoatzin crop microbial communities from Cojedes, Venezuela - Epithelial fraction 12 v2 (version 2) | ecosystem: Host-associated > Birds > Digestive system > Esophagus > Crop | place... | reverse complement strand
TTCAAGACCCGCCTGGACAAGGTCCTGTGCAGCCTGCTGTAGGTGACCCTGCTTCGGCGGGGGGGTTGGACTAGATGACCCACAGAGGTCCCTTCCAACCCCTACTATTCTGTGATTCTGTGATTCTGTGGGTTTATTATTGAGGGGGGTCATTTCTCTGCAGGAACAGTAATTATTAGAAAAAGAGCATCTCGGAGTGCTTGGAAAAATGGCTTGTGCCTTACCAGAGCACAGTGTGCAGCGCACTGTTGAACTGGCTGCCCTTCTCTCGGTCGCCACTGGGCTTCACCCAAGACTGGCAGAGGAACTGCTTTGCTAGGGAAGCTGTAAAAGATAAGGGATAACTTGCTGAAGGAAACAGGTGTGTTTCATTTCCCATGTACTGCAAGAATCCAGGACAATTTCCTTCTTCCCTATAAAGGCAGTGGGTCCCAATAGCTTTCTGAAAGATCACAGCATTGCTACCCCTCAATATGCCTGAGCTTTGGTAAATCAGAATGCATTTGTCCCAAAAAAGCAGTAAGCCCACAAGGACATATATCATGATAATAAAATATATGCACATCCAGTGTGTTCCTGGTCTGGGATACCTGTTCACATCAGAGCTGTGAACCGTCTGTGGCCATTTCTCCCTGACAAACTTATGTTAAACATTATTTGTTTGATAGCTCCTATAATGTGCCAACTGTTTGTTTTTAATTAGGGCAATATGCAACCCTTAGGTCATCCATTTCTAGAAATGGAATTCTACTAACAAGTGACTTGACTTTTTGGCCACAGCGCTATAATAATAAATGTGAACAGGCAAGTTTAAAGTTTACAGATATCTTAAATCAAAACTGCTAACAAACCTGCTTGTCTCTTGCAGGACTGTTTAAAACCAGAAAATTATTACTTAAAATTGTTTACTCCCTGCCACACTCAGTGGGCAGTTCTCTCAACATGGGACTGTTCAGAATAGTAAAATAATCTCAAAGTAGGGAATTTACAATTCTGAGTGGCTAGGGGAATCTGAGAAGGACAAATTCTAGAGGTGACTGTGTCTGGAGTCTTTATTTCAATGTGTGACTAAGTGGAGACAAACCAGTTTCCTTGCATGTTCCCTCCAAACATGTCTACGTCTTCTCTTCTTGAATGCTGCTTCTCTTACAGAACGGGTCCTAATCCCCAAGAAGAGCTCTCTTAACTGAAAATGTTTGTTGCATGGCATTAAGAACACATAGGTATTGCTCCCCCTGCTCTGAAGTAACAGCTGTATTTGCAGTTTATTTCCATAATTTTTGGAAATGAGGTGTCACAGACATCTGTTCTTACACTAGCAAGCTACATTGGATTAAGTCTATGATCACCTCCATAATCAGTGATTAAACCAGTACCAAAACTGAACAGCGGGCTTGTTCTTAGAACTCTTAAAAGCTATGAGGCTCTAAGAGAGCTGGATTCTGTGATTCCGTGAGTCTGCCTCCCTGCATGTGACTCAGGCACAGCAAAACAAATACCAAAGAGGTTCCAATATATTTACTGCTGTTCCTTTCATTAACCACTAGGACTGTTCACCCTCTGAGATTACTAGGATACTGAAGGAAAAATCTCCCCTTCAAAAGATGCATTCCAGAGACAGAACCCAAGATTTATAGGCAAAGGACAGCAGAAAACTGATCTGAGATTAGAGGTTCTTCACACATTACCCATTTTCTCTTTCTTCCAGCCAGCCATCGGTTTCTCAGAGATGGCAATCAGGAGCTGAGTGAGGATGAACGCACAGTGGAAGCTGGGAACACTCTGCTGGAAATTCAGTAGGTACTGAAAACTCTCACTGGGGATGACAGGAAAGGGAAAAGCTGAGAACACTGTAGATAGGGTAATCTCCCAGAAACACATAAATAGAAAGGAAGCATTAGACCGGCTCAGATCCAGGGTCTCCCTAGCCTATTATTTTGTCTCTGGCAGTGCCCTTCTGAAGAAAGGGTAGTCAATCACTGATAAAAATTCAGTCACCAAGATATTGCTTTTGCCTAATGTTCCCGTAGACATTTTAACTACCCAGAACAAGTGCATTCCTTCTGTGAATCCTACTAATCTCCTAATCTCAAATAGCATACAAATGAATGAGAGCCATAGACTAATGCATATTTTATAATCCATTAGCTCCTTTTCATTAGCTTTGACTGCATTGCCATTCAATTAAATACAAAGCTCTCTGAAGGTAGTACAGTCTCTGACAGCTCCCAAACACACATTTACCCATAGTGCCCACACAAAACAGGGAAAAATGCTTGAAATTCATCCCTTTCAGAGCCTGGAAAATACTGATTCTACCTTATCAGCTCCTCAAGAAGAAGAAACTCTGTCTCTCCTGGCTTTAGCCTGTCTGCAAGCACCTGGAGAGCTGACCTTAGCAAGTCAGTATTTTCATGCTGAGAAAAACCATTCCTGAAGGGGAAGAAAAAAAAAAATCCAGTTCATCATCAGACTAGAAGGAAGAGAAGTATCAGATACAAAAGCATATTTGGGCATATTTTTGCAACAAGAAAATTAAAGAAGCTGGACATACAAGAATAACCCTGCAATATGAAAGTGATATGGGGACATAAAAAACTGAAAACTGATTTTGATAGCAAACTTAGTTCATACATATTTTATCCTTTCCAGGGAACAGAAAATCATGTGCACACACAAAACTAACTTTTCAGCTAGGCTGCAGACCTGGCTAGGACAGGGCAAGCTGTTTCACATAAGCGGAGGTCCGTATATACTAAAACAATGCTATGCAGACCTGAAAAAAAGAGGATGTCTAATGACAGTTGCTGTGCAAGTGCAGCGATAGTGGCTGGTCACCTCCTGAACTGCAGGTATGAGCCTAACAGGGTGGAAAACTGTAGAGATCTTCATCAGTTCTTTGAACTACCGGTGTCTGAAATCATTCAGTGAGGATATGCATTCTGGAAAGGCTCAAATGCATCCACGTTCTGTATCTATAGAGTGAATACATGGACTTGATAATGGTAATGCTCAAGTGCACCTTTAACACACAACTATCAATCAGTAATATAAGAGGGCTTGATTAAATGTATGTAAAAAGGAGTTGTAATTTGGTTGTTAGACTAAAGTGGCCGGACAGCTAGCCCCGCTATGTGGCTGCCTGACCTACAGCGAAACAGAATTCTCCATCTGAACTAAATGGCAAAACTGATCTTGAGCTGCCTGTGGTTATAAACTGGGTCAGGTTCTTTGGTTTACAAGATGGATATGCTCAGGAACAACCAACATTCACACTGGCTAATGAGAAAATGACCAATCTGGAAATAACCAGCAGCAGATCAGGGTCCCTGAGGCTCCAGTAGTGGCTAACAGGAGAAATACACCTCAGACACTTTTTACATAATTACTACTGTTTTTTTAAGTACAAAAGTAAAACACTTTCCACACAAAGAACTAATTTAGAGTTCAGAAAAAAATTCTGTGATGTTATCCTGGATTATATTAGCAGATGCAGAGGTCAAATTCAGGCTGCCCGCGCATTGTTGCAACTGGCATTTATGAATCCAGTTTGAGTGCCTCAGCAGCACAGGCTTTTCCTTCAACGAAGTACACATTCATCCTTTCCCACTGGCAAAAGAAATTCTGTCATTGCTCAGGATTCAAGCAGTGACAGTTTAGCAAAGGATGAGGGGACTTACTGGGTAAGACATTCCAGGATCCCTAGGCAGAATGGGAGTTGCACAACTAGGTGTGCCAGTATGCCACTTATGCCGGTTTTGATCTGAAACCACACTGAATTCTAGCCAGTTCAGTGCCTCACCGTGCATTCACTGTTAATCACCTACAGTTTTAGTTCAGCTCAGGATCAGCAAATGATGCTTGACATAACTATAAAGAGCCTAAAATTCTCCAACCGCTGCAGTGTGTTGCGCTGCATGGTTGACAGGCCATTTGCTGGGTGGAAACACTTTAAAGAAAAGGAACAAGAAGAGGAAGCAACAAACAGACTATGCTCCTTTAGGTGACTATATACTCTTGTTTAAACTCACCAAGCAAATAGGGAGCGAAAAGTTAGTAACAGCTGTTGGTAACAACAGGACATAAGCTGGTGCTCCTGGCTGTTCACTCCTGGGTTGTCTTCCACATCCCGATTTTGTAGAACAATTGCCTTTAATACAGAACAAATAAGTCATTAAATGCTGTGCCAAGGAAAGATAATAGCACAAGAATCCATTTCCATAAATTCCATGTTTAAAAAACCTGAAAAAAATAAAGCCACTCTCTTTTTTCCCCACAAACAAAACCAGAAATACCTTTAGAGGTGACAAAATTTGTCAGTTTTTTGAGTCAAAATTGCTGCCCACTGACCTGGAAGTAGTTGTGCATGTTCTCCATGTGATTACACAGTGGCTTTAGTAGCATGACTACACATGTAGCAACTTCCTTGGGGGATCTCTGACACAGGTGGGAAAAGCCAATATCCTTGTAGCCTCTTTCCTGCAGCAAACCCAAAAGATTAAAGTCACCTCATCAGCCTTACTTGAGAACAACTTCGCATCAAGCACTACCTCTTAGACAGCTTCCAAGCAGCGCAGTCCCTGATGTCATACACTCTGTCAGGAAGCATCACAGAATAAAAAAGTTGGCTTCTGCTGAACAGCCAGCACCAACTCAGACAAGTGGATAACATTCAATGAAAAGAATGAAACTGATGTGACATATAGCTTTTTTACATTTTACTCAAACACTAAGAGACGACAGTCTCTGCACATGGGAATGAATACAGGTAGAAAGACAAGGAGAAAGAACACTGAATATGGGGGAGTCCATCAGGTTGCAGGGAATTTCTCATGGTTTAATGCAATGGACCACACATTTACTTTCCTTCTGAAGGCATCTGCCAGGAATGCAAGGAGTCGCTGCACTCAGGTTGTTCTTCTATAGGCTACAGAAAAAGCAGAAACCCAGACCCAGCAGCTTCTGTTGGATGGGGCAGCTTCTGTTGGATCCTGGCCTGCCTAACCTGAGCTGCTGCTTGAACAGCAGAGGCAGTGTCCCCAAAGAGGGCTAGGAAAAGGGTCACTTGAGTTTTGAGTCTACAAGGCTTTCCCTCAGTTATATGCCCTTTCCTGAGACATGCAGAGAATCAGATGCTGCAAACACTTCAGCAAGGGAAGCGGTACAGAAGCCTCTTTTGACAGAGCAAGCACTGCTCTGATACACAGTTGGGCGTCAGGACTTCCATTTAACTGTTAGGTAAAAATAATTCCGAAAAACATTTATCTCAGGAAAGGCCTGGAGGCCACTGATGTGCTCGCCTCAGCCTAGGTCTAGCCCCACCGGCTGCTGCTCCACTTGCCTTTGGAAAGGGCACTCTTCTTGAGGAGCCCGGGGTCAGCACATGTTCCAGCTTCCAGCACAGGTCATCCAGAAGGAAGCAAAGTTCAGCAGGCCCCAGCTGCACAACTTCACGAGCCTGCAATGACAAGAACAGTCAATCCCAGAACCCAGCACATAACTGTAGTACCTTGAAGCTCAGGTTCACCCTCTCCATTTCCAGTTATGAATCCTGGCTTAGTTAACCTAACTGGTCCCCTAACAGGGACCAATCTGGTAGATGCTATGGTTTTATGTCTCCCCCACTGCAGGTATGGGGCATTGGTTCTGGTTACTCAAAGCGTGAAGCAGACGTGGTGCTCTGAACATAGCTGAGGCAATGTCAGTAACACTTAACTGCTGAGAGAACTGATTTGTATACACCAACACTGAAAATAAGCTCCTAAGGATAAGAAGAGGTTTAAGCTCAGAGTCAGGAAATTCACCAGTTGAGTAATCAAGAAGTAATTTGAAATAATGCCACACAGCCCAAGAGACTTGTCAAACAGCCTTTCAGTTGGCCTGCGACCTGCACACACAGACAGCATTGTCCTTGGAGTAGGCCAGGCTGTATTCCAGCCTGCCAGGGCCTTTTCACATTTTACTAATCTTACTGTAGCCTGACAAAAGTAGACTCCAGAAGGACTCAGCCTGCCTACAAAAAGCGAACAAAATGAAGCACTTCTGCTTTCCACATCCACAGTAATGCAGTTTTATATAAGCTCCCAGATGATAAACGGGAGTCTGCCCACTGAGGGCACATCCACGACACCAGTCCCACATTTGTGCTGTTTCCCATCTGCTGATGCCTTGAGACACTTGCTTTTCTGCAACATGGGTTTTACTTAAATGTCATAGGTTCTTTTTAATAGACAAGCCACCGCTTGGTGTATTGAACATCCTACAGCTTAGCAATGTTTAATATTAAATCCCCTTTCTTTCCATTAGGTCTATACATGCTATACGGTATCTTTTTTGCCTTATATGCAACATTTGTATTACTCCTTTTTTAATGTTCCTATACTACGTGTCAGCTGCTCTCAGAAAAGTCCTCTATCTCAGTGCCTTGAAATACTTTGGTTTCTTTGGGGGCAAATTCTCCCCTGGTACCTAGCTCACAGCCCTGGACCAACACAGCTTAACATCAATCTTCTTTTCACTTTAATGGAGCCAAAGGGGCCAAGGGCCCCAAGAGAGGCAGTTACACGAAGCCTTATCAGCATGGTTTTATGCTATTCCATTCACCTCTGTATGCATCTCTGTGTCCAAGACAGACTTTGTCAGCAGCCCACAGTGCAGTACAGTGAACACTTCGAGGTCTAACTCTCGGAAGAACGGGCGATAGCTCTGCAGCTGTGCCAGAGGATTTCCTGCCTCTCTCTCAGAAGCAGTCTGAAAAGTAAATGGCAGAATTAAGGTTGCAACCTGCAAGACTCTAAGACTTTCTAGCTCAGATAAAGCTATTTCTTTCACACAGATTTCTATATTTTGTGCCAGGTTGAAAAAAAGGCTATGAAGAATTCATGATAGCTAGCAGAGAGACAAGCACGTAGAATCAGCAGCATTTTCATTTTGGACTGTACAAGTCGCTAAAAATTTTCTAGGAAAAAATAATACTTAGGAAACTGGAATAATCTTTGCTATCTCCTTTCTGTGAATCAGTGGCCATTGTGAAACCCATTCTGGGCTTGGTGAAAGACCAAGTACCATAAGCACCTCAAGATGAAGTTCTTACATATTTGCTCCGCACAACCCTGAGGCAGGAGCCAATGTACATTACACGTGGCTCACAACGGGATTTCTGTATTCTGTCATCTTGGGCAGGGCATGGCATCTAAGGACTAATCTGGGACCGATACTCTAGTTAGGTAAGAAAAATTAGATACATTTCTTCCCAAAACTATTTGAAACTTTGCTTATTCTGTGTAACTTAAGTGACTTTGTTACCATACCTGGCTCAGTTACATATCTGTACAATAGTAGGGAAGTAGGAGCAGCATATTTGCCTGGCTGAAATTGATAAAACATACTCTGAATAACATTTATTAGTAACAGTGGTAGAAGTGGGACCTTGTGGGATGCTTGTAAGATTCCCAGCCCCCAGGATGCTGAGCCCGAAGCTGGGCACGTTTCTGTGGCTTCTCTCTCTTTCAGCCAGCACAGATCTTGCATTCCAGACACGATGACAATACTGTAAGAGCTTGTTCAAAAGAACAAGAAACAAAATCCAGTAATTCATGTGTTGATAGATTTGGGAAGTAGTTCTTGGCATGTGATGAAAATGGATAATTTTAAAGATGCCTTATCACAAATACATTGATCAGATACTTCAAGGAAAATTTACAAAATGAGCACCTGTGACTGACACAGACTAGAACCAGACGGGGATACGATCCTTAGCAGGGTCTGTATTTTCCAGATTCATTTCACAATTTCTGACATCTGTCTAGGAATGGCAGGTTATTGCAGTAATTGGAGAGATGGGATGCTGGCTTAAAATAGAAACCTTCCATAGTCTTAACCAGAGCGTAACTAATATTATTATTGACAATCCCGCACATTCGTGCTGCCCTGACCCACACTGCCTGTTGGAGAGTCGCTGGCCTCTGCAGCAGTTTTCAAAAATTCAGGTGGGAGGCAGATGACAGAAAGCAGAATTGAACCATTAGACAGTGATTAACTTTTGAAATTAACAATCCTTCTCAAAGCTTTTGTTTATGCTTCTATGTCATCTCCCCTAGTCTGTCTTTCTTGCAAGTGCCTGGGAATGTACACCTACCTTCTCCAGCTCAGAGAGCTCAGTATCAGGCTGGTTTCCCTCAGAACTTTCATCTGCTTGAGAACGATCTGCAGAGCAGGCTTTACTGCCATCAGCCTTTTTCTTCCTTCCTTAAAGAGAAAAGCAAATTCAGAAACAAAGGCTACACTGCAGTCAACACTATACAGAACTTGCAGCCAGGGAAACCGCACAGGTTGTGCTTTCATCAGCCCTAAGAAAGCATGGAGCACACACAGGTTATGTGTCATCCGAAGCCAGGATCACGGTCCAAAAGAGAGCCAAATGCACTTGGGGCTCCCCCACAACCAGCTTCTCTTTTACAAAATCACAGTAAGAAATTAAAGCAAGTCTTACTGTTCTTACTGTAGTTTAAACATTATGAACTGATTGCAAAAATGACTGGGACTTCATTTTGAAAAACGCTTGAACCAAAATTTGTTTCTGTATTGAGAAAGGAAGGGGATGTGGAAAAGGAAGATAAGACACAGCTACAGAGGGGACTTGCAGGGATGCCAAGCCAACAGCTGAGTAACTCAGTGATTTCGTTGCAACGGTCTTCACTGCTGACAACGACAGGGAGATTCTCATACTTGACGCACTATGTAGTGGAGAGATCAAAGAAACTACATTCATTTCAAGTAATTGCACAGGATGCTTTAGGCCAGGGCCAGGTGACATTCACACAAGGTCCTCAAAGGAACTAAAAGGTGACATTTCAGAACTGCGGGCCACAGTGCCAGAGGACCGATAGCTTGTCAACATAATGCCTCTTGATAAAAAGGGATCTAATGGGAATCCAGGGACTTAAAGACCAATGAGCCTGTCCTCCATTACTGGGAAAATGGCAGAGTTATCTACAATAAAAAAATAAGATCACCGAGCACATGGACATACAGTCTGTTGGGGTAAAGTCAGCAGGGCTTCTGCAAAGGAAAACCTTGCCTCAGTAGCCTGCCAGGGTGTTGGTATCATGTGGATAAAAGGGACGTATCAGCCAGAAGAGATTTAGATTTCCAAAAGGACTTTGACAATGTTTTACACCAGAAACCAATAAGGAACTGAACTGGAATAGTGCTTTCTTGGACTGAAAGCATGTTAGAGGAGAAGCAGCAAAGGGTAGTACTTAATGTGCAATTTTCAGATGGAATCAGCCACTGAGTCCTTCAGGAATCAGTTCTGTTCAGCTTCATAAGCAATCTGGAGAAGGGAATGCTCAGGGAAATCCCACGTGAGAAGTCTGGCATGCGCTTTCATCTGCCATTTTCTAACTGCTGTGCTGATGAGCATCAGAGACTTCTGCTTCTGTATCTCTGTGGTCCTTTCTGGGGGCCAAGCCATAGATGAAGTGAAACAATATCAACGAAGCTGCATGTTTTATTGCATTGTCTTTGGAAGAACAGGGTCAGATAGAAGAAAGTCTTCTATGTCATTATAAATAAACCCTCTGAACCAGACTGGAAAGTGAATTTGATATGTTATAGCTCTTCTAAGGGGCTCCTTGTTCCCTCTCCTCTGAGGAATAGTCTTAGATTAGATTCTATGACAGTGCTTGAGCTGATCTAACAGCTCAGGGGTAGTCCTGCTGTTCCTCCTCCTACCCTTCTCCTGTGCCCAGCCACACACGCCTGACACTTGCCTTGCACTGACTCAGGAAGCCTGATCACTGATTAAGCAGAGTTAACTTCTTAAAGCAGTGAAAAAACAACCTGGCAAAAAAGCTACCATGTAGTAGCACGGGGCAGGAAATCATGCAGCTGAGAGCGCAGGGAGAGGTAAGCCTTCCCCTACTTATGATCAGCAAACTTTAATTTGGCTCAGCCACAGCGAGATGCTGCAAGCCTAAAGGAGGAGCAAGGTTGGTGTGACAACTGTACATTCTCAAGGCTGTGAGCCACGGTCACCACATTCACTGATTTTTTTTGTATGCAAGATAAGTTGAGCTCAAGAATCTCATGGTCTGGCTTGGTCTGACTAGTCTGAGCACTTCTGCTCCTTCAAAATAAAGTACCTAAAGCGATGGATCCTCCTCTTGTCTGCAGAACATAGTCCTAACTCTCCTTCTGCCTTAATCACTCTTACGTGACAAGTTCAGTCCCTGCAGAATGGGTTTGGCACAGGAGAAAAGTACTCTCTAATCTGTGGCCTCCTCCAGTTGTTTTCATTGAATGGAATGTGAATTTTTGTCCACTTTGGCTCAAAGGCAGACATGTTCCCAGGAAATGTTAATCTAAACTAGAAATAGAATTAGAGACAGAAAGAACACAGCAAATCTACTTCAGCTTGAAAAACTGCAAGGCGAGTTCTGTTTCTTCTCTGTGGAAGCCAGCAATGGGGAAGGATGAAGGAAGCATTTCCTTGTGCAGTAGAGCCATGACAAGGCTCCCAAGAGATCAGTTAGGTACAACCTAAAGGTCAAGGATTTTGCAAGGCAGCTCAAGCCACAAGGTCAGTATCAGACAATTGCACGAACCCATCAAAGGCAGAACTTACTGCTGCAGAAAATACTTTGGCAGGTAAAAACAGTGAATGAAAGCCTTGGATTTTCACAGTTAAATGCTAAGCATCAGCTTTCCCTAGGAGATAAGACTATCCAACACCTGTTTGAGTAGGATATTTTACATCTCCACTTCAGCTGCAACAGGAGTTGATCACATAAGATTTCAAGCTAGATAGACCTTGCCAGAAATTCTATGCCTTATGCACACACAATTGTTCGCAATGGCTGCAGTACAATATGCCAGTTAAACCCCACATCACATCCCTTTGCTTCAATGTTTTAAGCTTCCTTTACCATTCCTTTTTTTCACTGGACCAACAGCATTAACAGACGGTATGGCCTCCAGAGCTTCAGAATCAAAAGCAGCTGGTGGTGGGACATAGCCAGGGGTTGCTGAAAGAGCCAAAATGTAGAAATTCGGTTAGTTGAGCCGAATGACGAAATACAGGCAAGATACAGATCTAGAGGAAGTACCATACATTTCACTGTCCTGGCAAACATCCCCCTGCTCTTATGCTTAGATGCATCTAGCTCCAATTGGCCTTATCATATGTCCACACTGCACTGGAATTACAGATCTTTGCATTCCTCCAGGAAGGGAGGATAACAAGTGCTCAGCTGTTCTTGGACAGCTGTCCATGTTGGTGAAGCCTAAAGGGCTGTTCTAGCACATCTGAGCCCTTTTTGTGCTGGCCTTTCGTGCTCTTTGAGCAACAGAAAGGTGTTGAGGCTGCACTTTATTTCGGATGAAATTGGTCTTGGTTTACAAACACAGCTCTTAATGGATAGCTTGTGTAAGGGTATGTGGAAGGCGACAGTGTATTCTTCATTATGTTTATCTTATCAAAGATCTTTTCAATGTAACAGGAGATAATAAGTAAAGGGGCAAGCCATAAACAATAACAGACACAAAGCTGGTAGACAAGGGATAATGGAAACAATGCCAAATACCAAAAGTCTCTGGTCTGTAACTGATGGGGCATTAAGAAACTCCAGACATGGCTTTGGGAACGGACACCTGGACTTTGTAACTGATAAGATGGGAGGAATGTGAGGAATGTGAGGACTTGGGGTATTCTGATGGGGGTGGAGGGTAGAACCATGCAAATTAATGAAGGAATGTGCAGGGAAGTGGGGCAGGGATGAATGAAGAGGGGAATGGGCAGAAACAGTGTAAAATGGACTGGCCATGAGTAAAGCATTGCTGGTCAGCAGAACTGTCCGATCAGTACACTTGTCTGACTGAACCCTGTGCCTGATCACCGCAGTCTGTCCTGTTTTCTTTTTAAGTACTTTCTTAACTATTTTTCAGTGTAATTTCACTGTCCTGTGTGCACGCGCATGCTACAAGGACTAAATGCCAACTAGTGGTCATTATACCTGTGTGAGTAAATACTGGGTCAGCAATTACAGTCAGACCACCCTGGGCCTGCAGTGCCAGTAACTGGAGTGAGCGAGCGTCTCAGTGTTAAAGGTGCCATAGTTCTTGAGAGCATCCCTACAGGTCACATAGACTGTGTGTGGAGCCTGTGCCTGTGAGTGTGCGTGTCTGCCTGCTAACAAGCAGCAAGCTGGACTAGCCAGTGAGCAGAGAGCCTGTGGAGCAGACTAAAGGGCCTGGAATCTGGGCAGGCTATTGGGCAAACGGAGGGGCTGTGCCAATACTTGTGGCATCTGCAAATGTTTGTGTACTTGTGACTCTAGAGTGTGTCGCATGTGTGCCTTCCTTAGTGAACTTCAGTCTTAACCAGCTGAAGAGCAGTCCCTCAGCTGTCTGTACTTATGTGCGTCCTATACATTGGTGCTATTGAAGGCAGCACCTTGTCTGTGGCAGTCTGTGTAGCCATATCCATTGGCCTGGGATAGAGACCCCGGCATCTCCACACTAGGCTCCAGCAGCCAGGCAGGAGAAAATCAGTGGCCTAGAGCAGATGGAGGCAGCAGATTCTTACAACATCCCTTAACAGCTTGTTACAACCTGAATACTGGAGAAACACACTGTTTCTTTAGGATAGCAGCCGGTTTACTCCAGTGTCCACCACACTCAGGCAGATTCTGCCAAGTCAGCCTGGGAACAGTCAAAGAGATGTCACGGAGGAGGTGACCGAGAAGGGCAGTTTGGACTCAGACAGATGGAAAACAATAGCTGTCTGTGCATGAACTCTTAGGTCACTGTAAAAACACAGTATGTGTTACCATATACTTCCTCTGTTGATGTTTAAGCCAATCCCTTTAACTTCACAGCTGGTGCAGGCCCAGAACGTACCAATGTTTCATACTCACCTGCCAAGCATTTTCCCAGCACATTCTGCAGCTCTGTGATGTTCTGTAATCGAGTCAAAACTTTTCCCTTCATCTCAGCGTCCTGTTGCTGGCAGAAGGCATTTACAACCTAGAGACACAAACCAAATTCACTGACTTAGGGAGGCTTGTACCCACTGAGCCTCTGACCAAGAAAGCAGAGTTGCTGTTAGCAGCAGGATAAAGGCAACGAAGAGAAGAACACAGAGACATCACCAGGATCTTGCTGGAGAAGTTTTCCAAAAGGCAAGACCCTTCTTCAAAAACAATTGCACCCTTGAAGCCTAAGGTCAGTGTTTGTAAGTGCTGCTCCTCAGTGCCACTCCAGAACCTGCAGACAATGCTCTACTCACCTCACGAAACCAGTTGAGAGCATAGAACAGGAGTGAGCAAAGAAATTCCCGTTCTTGTTTGGATAGAGAGTCCAGCTTCCCTTCAACCTCCAGGTCAGTCAGGTACAGGGGGCAACCTGCGACAGAGCAGGAAGAGAACACGTTGGACTGTGTCTGCTACCCATTCGCTGGTCTTTGAGTGGACAAAGTCTCTTACCAAAGCCTGTATCAATTCCAGTGGCTATCTAGAGTAAGCCTTGTCAGCCACTCCATCCCCAGACAAAGCAATTGTCTCCCCTGCCTCCCTTCCACTTTGTGGGCAACAGAACATCTCAGCCTCCTTCATTAACTGCACAATTCTTCCTACAACTGCAGACCTGGGACAGGAAAAAGTCAGCCAGACAGACGCTATAAAAGGTCCATTTCCCATACCTAATAAGGCATCAATCTCCTCCAGGCTTCCACTGTTTTGTTCTCCAGTGTAGAGCCTCAGCAATCGGAAACACGGTGACAGACATATCGGTGACACTACCCTGGGGGAAAAAAAAAAAAAGAAATAGAGTGGGTCCTATGATTTATACACCTCCAGAATGCTCATCAGTTTTCCATTATGTCCTACGTCCTCCCCATTCCACCTTGCCTATGCCTTCTATTTTGCTTCTTGCAAGTCCCAGCATATTGATCAGAAATGCACCATATGGTTAAAACAAAAAAAATTAAAAATTGGTGATCACCAGTTTTCTGGAAAAGTATATAAGGACAGAAAAACTGCTGTAATGGACAAAAAATGGGGTCAGATTTATTTCTGGTAGAAAGCAAAGTTGAATAATTCAGAAGGAACTATAATAAATTGTGCAAAAGACAGCTGTGAGCAGTGGAGAAACCTTCTTGAATGTTTTGTAGCATGCTGCTGCTCACATTCCAAGTGAGAAAAAGTAAATTTTTTCCACAGAGGAATGTAAAGCAGCTATATTTTAAAGTGATCGTGTCTTTTTTTAAGCACAATTGAAATCTCAACAAAATCTTATGACAATAAATTATGCAGGATATGAAAGTGCCAGTTAAAAAAGCCTTTTATTATTTTAACTTTGATGCCCTACTGTTTAAATGAATGTTTTTATTTCTTACATGCTTCCTCTTCCATCCTCCAAAGACAAACCCCATATTTCTCAGTCAAATTTCACTTGTGGCTGCAGGTTTGTGGTTTTGCTCTGGAGCACAAGTCTACGTTGTCAAAGTACAACTGAAGGTGAGAACCAGTCGTACACTGTTGATGCACACCCAAGTCCTTGGTGACACTCTATTTGAGAATCATCACTCAAAATACTAATTTTGCCACCACAAAGTTGCCTATCCATCTCAATATGGCATTCAATATCACCATAACATGGGAAGAAAGAGTTACTCTTCTGATATAACAGATGGGAACAAGGCAGATGCAACATGACTTAACCCAAGATCACCTGAACAGCCTGAGCCAAAACAGGTTGCCGGTTCCTCACCAGCTTATACCTCTACATCTATCTGAATATGTCCAACAGCAAAAGAAGGAAAAGAACACTGAAAACTTGTAAATTCTCTGACCAGCTCCTTACCAGGCACTTTGGCAGGCAGGGCTGACAGCAGTGTAGTGCACCAAATGAAAACAATTCCTTTAACTGTGGGATGACTGCAAAGGTAAGTGTCAAAGTACCTTTTATTCTGGTTACTCATTCCATCAGTGACCCTGCCAAGCTCGCTCTGTGACACCAAAGGTAAGAGGTTAATAGCAATTGCTCCCTGACTTTCATCTTCATCCAGATTATACAAGGACTTCACTGGAAACAAGAACGAACTGCAAGGAAACACAGACAAGCTCTTGTTGACCACCTCAGTTCTCGGTGACAGAGACATTACAAATACTTAGCCTGGGATTAGCATACCCATCCACTGCAGGGTTGAGATCCACCACAAAGTCACTGGGAAAGTCCTCCACCAAACCCTTCCCAAACTCGTCCTGTAAAGAAAGGAAAAAAACCCTGCTCAGCAAAGGGGCTCAGTGAAGAAAGCTTCAACAGCAGCAGTGGAAAATGGAGAAGACAAGGCCAAGCAAAAGTATCCTGGAACAGTCAGAGCAATGAAGCCCACTGCCTGCAAGGGAGAGCCAAGGCCTGCCTTTAGAGACAAAGCCAGGAAACATTGCTAAGCATGCACAACCAATTTCTTCCTTGCTTTTTGGACATGGGCTTGTCTACAAGTTCTGCAGTGCTGCAGAGAGGCAGAGCAGCCAGCTGGAAGAGGAAAGCAGCCACGGGAAGTTCTCTGTCCTGAGAGCCAATCATCAGAATTAAATGGCTATAAAGTGCTAGCAAAGTTTTATTTCATACATGTCCCACACGCTTACACTGTTAGAAAAAACTAAGGGAGAAGTAAAGTAATAGATGTGACACAGACCAGAGAGACAATGAAAAGACCCCAAAATATCTGCACAAAAGTTGTGAGAACCACCTTAGCTGGCTTTTACATTTCAGTCTTGCAAGGAAAAAGGAGAAACCCTCCTTCCTTTGCTTTTCCTCCTCAGAGTACTCAGCTGGACCTCAGGAGACTGCCATTTCTAGCCCTAAGCACAGAGCATTTAGCATGACTGCCAGCATTTCACAGCTCCCTGGTCACCTTCCCTTGCTCTAACATGCAGTTCCCCCTCTCCGTAACCAGCAGGTGCAAAGAACACTTGTGACACAAAGAGTGTTCAATTCCACAGCAGCCCTCAATGCTCTCCTGGGCCCCACAACAGCTTGCTGCCCTCCTGGCAGGCACAGCACACGTGCAAAGAGTCCCCAGCAAGAAGAAAGAACTGTCCAGTGGCCTTTGCAAACCTCCTCCTGTTACCACAAATACCATGTTATTTACTATATAAATTACTGTGGCTGTTCCAAGTCCTTAGGCATTAGACAGCTTTAACAGTCAGACCAGAAGCCAATTTCAATACCAAGTTTAAAGTTCTTCCAGATTCTACTTTTACATATGGATCTTAAAAGCAGGCTCTGAAGCGTCATTTAATTTCCATTAAAAGGCGTCTCTGTTGTCATGTAAAAGCTCACATAAACGAAGCTGTTAAAGCACAGTGAAGAATCTCCCACATCAAAAAAGCTGAGAGAGCTGAAAGAGGATTTTGTATCTGATCAATCTCTTACAGGAACCTTAAGCATACCTAGAACAAAAAAGAGTTCTCAGACTGGGATGAAATCCTCCAAAAGACTCTGTCTTGCCACTGCCTGAAAAACATCATGTTTCCAAGAATTCATTTAAAGTGATTAAGTTCAAACTACTCTGCAACCTACCAGGAGCTGCAAATCCAAATTCCCCTTCTGCTTCTCAATCAAACTGGCGAGTTCATCGTAGTACAGAGCCAAGACCTCTGGTGTTTGCTCACAGCAGAAGCCCACAAGGTCCAGCAAGGTAGAAAGCTGAAAGGAGAGAGAGCAGTCTGCAGAAATGGGCAAGGTAAATGGATCCAGCTCGAGCTTTTACCTCGAGTCCCTCCCTCTTTTACACTAATTTACTCTGAGGCATATCCAAAGCTTCATCTCTATGGTAACAGCCTGTGGTGACTGGTCTTGCAAAGACCCAGTTTTAAGAAGGAATATGGGTCTTTTAAGGTCCTGGCCCTGCTCCACCATGCAGTAACACAAAGGAGTCTGCTCAGGACCACACTTAGAGTGCCACCCCAGAAGAATGCTCTTCAACACAAATTAAGGAAAAAGGCCGAGGCTGGGACAACCCTGTACAGCAGAAGTACTTTCTCTAGATGGCCTGAAAGGCACCACTGCCAAGCTGAGAGGAAGACGAAGGTTGCCTTTGGTTCACTGAAGCAGATTGTCCTGTTTCTTTCCTTTCTATCTGAAATTACGTCTGAATAGAAGACTTTCACTAGATGGCTGCAGTACTGCTTGTCCTGGACTAGCCATAGGCAAGACCAGCGGGTGCTATCTTAATACAGATCTTTGTTTCTCTGAAACAATTTTTAATAGGTTCTTGGCTCTGCAGTCAACTTACCAGAATCTGAGACCCAGTAAAGCTACACACAATACTACTTCACCTAGGACTGTGTTCCCAGTCATACCTCGTTGCTGACCACGTCCTCCCTCTCTCCCACACTGCCCCATTCTTGGTACTCACCTGCCCATCACGTTCGCTGTTCAGCTCTGGTCTCTCCAATGAATTACCATCTCCTTCGTTTCTGAAAGCAATTGATTACCTTGCTTTTGTTGCAGAACGCTTAAAAGATGGAAAAACCCATCACACACACAAGATTCTCTCTCCAGAAATTGGAGAATTATGCATGAAAAAGATGTTCTTTGGAATTTATTAGGAAAAGACCTGCTGCTGTTTGGGTCCTTCAGAACCAGACTCAATGCCTTCTTCAAGGATATGCTTTTTCTAACCTGTTGAAACCTAAAGCCCTCTAGTCATCCCCACAATGAAGTCCACCAAATCACAGCCTGGAGCTAAGATGGGTTTTTCTCTTCAAGTAATAAACAGCAAGAGCATTTTACTAAGAAGTGGAAAATCAGCAAGCTACATAACGCTTCCCAACACCGAACTCTTATTTTCCAAGTGCTTTAATCTTTGTCACAGATCTTATCAGGAGTTTGCCTGCTTTATGAATTCTGCTCATAAATTATTTATACAGTACATTGGAAACTGTCATGCCAACGCCCAGCACAGCAGTAACAATCTTTCTCCTTACTTCTCTTTTAGATTTCCCTGTATTCAGACATGGAGGATGAATAACCTTAGTGTCAAGAAGATGATCTGCAGTCAGTCCACCACAATGTTCAGATTTTTTTCCAAGCAACAGGTCTTGCTGGTGCTAGTCAAGGCATCCGTGAATAGGCATTAACAAGAAATTCAGGGCACCTTTGAGATTAGCAGCAGGTGAGCAGTATTAAATGGGTTGTAACACCAAATACCCCAGTCTGCAGGAAAGTTTTAACTTCCTGGATTTGACCATGAGCAAGAAGGCAATGCCTCCCTTTCTTTGTCGCACTCTCTGTTTGGTCTGAACTGAAAGCATGTTAAATTCATCTTTGCTACCTTCTCTCTCACCTTTTTAATGCCATGCTGCCTATCATGGTAACAGCACCAATAATCCCCATTTGCTTGTGGTTGGGAACTGTGCTGGAGAGCCATTTCCTGATCACCATGTGCATATCATCCTAAACAGAAAAACACAGACCATGTCACCACAGAGGTACTTGTGCGCATCATTCACAATTCCATTGGAATCTTCACTTAATGTCCTCTGCAAAGGGTGCAGGGGGCTGGTTTATTGGGATTACAGCTTTGCAAAAGGTATGCAGATTCTGTGATTTCCTTTATTATGAAAACACTGGTCACAACTCTAGGAAAGGATGCAAACAGCATTAAAAGCAACTCGCTTTGACTTTGCTCTAATTACTACACAGAACATGTAGTTGGTTCAGGTTTAGTCCATCTAAATTAATAGAAGAATATATTAGAAAAAAAAGCCGATGGTCTTGGAGCCCTTCACACACAAACAGCAGCTGCAGAGCTGCCCTCCAAGACACTGTCAACTTCAGGTGGCTGAGAGATGGAGCAGTTTTTGGTGAAGGTCCAAAGACCACTGCAGGTAACAGCATACCAGACACCTGGGATTAAGCCATTTCTCATGCTGCCTCCCTTTTTCCCCTGGCTATGGGCAAGCGTGCCCTGCACCATTGTAAAGGTTTCTTTGCAGCAGCTCCGTAAGCCCGCGGCAGGTCCCAGTGCAGCACGCTCAACTGCAATAGCTGTGTCAAGCAACTGATCGGCTGCACTTACTCAAAATGGGCACAAAGAGTTTTGAAGATTTCTGGAAGTCTGATGGACCAAGAGTTCTCCTGACACTGAGAACATGAAGTACACTCAGTCATAGAAGTGCGATACTTCAGGAAAGTTGGGACACTAGTCTTCTGGATGAGAAGTCTAATACTCACTGAAGAGATCAAAGACAAAGCACAGAGGGGTGTGTAGCAAATCAGCCACAGGAATCCAAGCTGCATCTGCATGGCTGGCAGAGGAATGCTAATCAAGAAAGCCATCATCCTGAGATTTGAGGACGGAACAGCTGACCAGAGGCTAAAACAGGGCAGATACCAAGTGGTCCAGAAGAGTGTCTTTGACAAAGGGAGAAGTTCTGCCTGATCCCTTAAACTGATAAACGGTAGGTGAAAAAAGACAGAAACCTTAGCTAAGTAGACAATTATGGCAGAGGGCTGCCAAGAGGGTCCTGACCAAACATAAGGGATCGCTCAGCTTCCTGATATCTAAAAGTAGGTATCAGGAAATAATTGATTTCAGAGTAGACACGAAACAATGAATGCACTAAGCAGAAAACCTACTTATTTTAGCCAGCTAGCAACAGTCCTGTTGCTAGCTTCAGCAGAGATCACTGCAGAATAGCAGCATCCCTGTTCTGAGAAGCATTCCCAGACCGCGACAGAGCATGTGCGAGAACTCAGAAGCAGCTTCATAAAAGCATTAAAGATCTCACAGGCCACTGAAAAACATTATGGAATCAATCCAGTCCTGGTTGCATTGATTCTTATTAACTCTTCCTACAGGTCCTGCAAAGAAGGAGGTTGGCCCATACAGAGATCCTCAAGGATTGAGAGCTGCACAAAAGCACAAGCTCTGATCAGAGAGGGGTTTTGAGTCAGAAAAGATGAATGCTTGAGTTATCCTACGCAAACTATCAGTGCCAAAAAGATCAATCTGGTAGCAGAGAAAAGGACAGTACATGGTTATGTCTTTTCTTGATCTTCACTAGGCAAGATGCCTCTGGAATGACCTGTGCAGTGCAAGGACAAATGCCTAATCTGCCTGTAGAGATTCTCGTGTCCAAGAGGCATTGGTTTTAGAAGTATAGTTAAGAGAAGGCAAAGAGGAAGTTAGTTCGCAGGATACTGATTTCTTTGGCGATCTACCCCTGCAGTCTTTGGTATCACCAAGGACAGGGTCAAACTGCCAACCTTGGATCCCCACAGTCACAAACTCTCAGCTCAGAATAAATTCTAGAGCTTACACTCCTCTCCTTGCAATTTATGAGGCTGAGAAGCAGATCACTTCCTCCTGACAGCTAGTCCTTCTGGGCTGCAAAGTCACCTTGGGTGTTGCCAAGGTGATTTTCACAAGTCACACAAGACAGACAGACTTGGGGAGGGGAAATCACTGAGGAAAGTAGTTCAGAAAGGAGCTAAACCTGCCATACAGCCAGAAATGTTGCCAGTGAAGAGCTCCATCTTAACAGGGTGACAGGGAAGAAACGACTAAAGACATGCTGTTTTACATGCCACAGACCAATCAGGAAGAGAAGAGGAACAGATTTTCCTTCACAGTCTTAAGCTAGCATGTGCAAACATACCCTATGCAGGGACTCAAAGAAATATAGTCCTAATTTCTGGGAGCTGAGTTTTACGAATGGGAAGATTTTAAACCCATACATCTCCACTGTGAAATAAATGTCTGTGAGATATTTCTTTATCTGATCACTGCCATGCTCAAGGAATCAGAAATCCAAACAAAGGTATCTGATACCACGACTGTTATGCTGCAACTGAGTCACACAAGGTATCCTATGTAAAACGAACACAATTTTACACAGATCAGGTTTGATAGCTTCTCGTGTTTAAACTACAGGCCCAAAAGGTGTGAAGTCTACCACTTCACAGCAGAGTCCTCTGTGCTGTGTAGCTCAGTTGTTCTAACATGAGAGTCTTTGTTGTCTCTGGAGTACAAATGTTAAGCAGCTGAATCGAGATGAACATCTCGGGGAAGAAGCTGAACCATGCTTTCTGAATGCTTCCAAAGGATGGAGAAACAGCACTTGAGAAAGAGGCTGCTGAATTTACACTGTTGCAAGCCTTCAAGGCTCAGCTAGACAAAGCCACAGCCAACCTGATATCATGCTGGTGACAGTCCCACTTTGACTGGGAGGTTAGAGACTGCCATCAGTCCCCTTCCACCAACATTTCCATCAGCTCTACATTTCTCAGATGTGCAAGAGAAGAGGACCTTTCCAGGAAAGATGCGAGGTATGCAGTCACTGTGACGAGTCCTTGCTATACAGGGTAGGAAAGTCTGGAGTCACAAGCTGGCTTGCAGCCCGTTGGAGAGAAGAGTGTTTTAAGCTGCAGAACATCCTGACATCCATCACTGTTCATAGACAAGGCCACTATTTGCACAACAAAACCTCTGGAAGTTAACCTAGGAAAAAGGACCAAGGTACAGCCTGAAATCCTTTTTGTTGTCCCTGCTTACCTGAATATAGCTTCCTTCTTGCCTCTGGCTGAATGCTAGTGTGCTGAGAATGTAGAAGAGCTTCCGGATTTGGCATGGATTCAGTTTCTGTGTAGAGTCTAAAATGGTCTGTAAGAGAAAAGCCACAAACTAGCTCACATATAGCAAGAGTCCCTGTCCATGTTCCAAATAATACCCCAACTGTCAACTCCAGGGAAGCCAATTAACTTTACCTTTTTTGTACAGGCAGGGAAAAAAAAAAACCTACATTCAAATTAAATAAACATAAATGCAGAACTATTGCTCTGCCCTCAATTATTGCACTTCATTTTATCAGAGGCTCAATGGGAAGAACAATCTGGCTACCATAGGCATTTTGGGAGCACTCCAATCCCATCAGTGACAGCTGTTTATATTCTGTCATAGGTTTGGTCGTAGCATTCAAAGTATTTGACAAAATTATAAGCCCTGTAAGAGTCAAGTTGTTAACAATTTAGGGGTGGAATTTTCTGTGCTGGCTGGCATTCTCAGGATATTTCTTCTTCCAGTGCTTCAGTGAAAACAGTCCAGTTGTTTCCCAGAGCCACACTGGCTTTCCTACCACTGAGACGGCATTTTGCTGCCATTATTTTTCTCTTAACTACTGGTCAGCCTCAAGCCAGATTTGAAACAAGGTGTCAAGTTTGACAGGATTAGATAAGCACTTTAGCGTCCCTCAAGAAAATTCACCCTGTTTTAAGATTCGAAAATAGCTGTTTGGGAAGTTGATCTGTGCTAAGATCTGCATGTTCTCTCCGTGCTGGAGAGGCTCCAGCTCAGTGTCAAATATGCCAGGCATCTGCAGCTCTACAGACCTTTTTACAGGTAGCTGGCTAGTGTCTCAACCGCCTTGGAGACGCATGCCAGACATGGTACGCTGCCAGAACAGATTGCATTGCAAATTCTTAAGGCAGATCTTAATGACTTTTTAGCATATTTTAAGCAAGTAATTTAAATTTAACAATCGACCAGCCAAACAGCAAAAAGTATACAGCTTTCCCACAGTGTGTACTTAAACTGCAGAATCCACAAACACCAAGTGGGCATCAAGAGAGTCAGAGGGGTGGGGGTAATACACATATCCATATTCTTCAAGGGCTCTTAAATACACGATGTTCTTAAGCTACAAATCACCACAGAGGGGGGGTGTTTAAGAAAAGTATTGCTACATGCTTGCCTTGCTATTTTGCTCTTCCCTCAGTCTCCACTTTTACTACTTTTGGAAACAGGCAACTGGGCAGGCCTGACCCTGCTTGTCACTCTTAGGAGTTAAGAACACTTTTTTTTCTCCCCATCGAGTACTTTCTTTTTAAATTTTAGGACATAAGTCTTTTCCGATTCCTGCCAGGAGTTTTGCTTTAGGATTCATATACTGGCTAAAGTACTGTCAGTCTTTTAATGTGGTAGAACAGGCAGTGCACAAAGGGGGCAGTTTTTTGCCAAGTATTTGAAATAGCTCATGTTAATAAAGACAGCATTTTCCTTCTGTCATAGGTATTTTCCACACCTGCAATTTAAGCATTCTCTAGTTACAGTGAAGGGTAACTTTTTTCTTTGTGAATCTCAATTTCCTCTGTCAAAAAAAATCATACAGTTCTATCTTACAGCTCACCCCTTCATAGTAAATATTTTTCACCTCTGACCACTGCATTTCTCCAGACAGACAGCTTTGCAGGTACAAGTTGTTCTGTTACCTCTGTTTCTGAAAAGTACCGATCTGTTCTGGATCTGGGGCAAAGTGGTGCAAGGGTCCCGAAACGTAGTATGTTCCCAGAAATATCCATACCTTCACGAAGGTGGCATAGCGCATCAGCAGGGATGTGTGCAGCATCACCAAATCAGTGAGCACATCCAGGGAGATGTCCAATTCTGTCTCATTTCCACTGCACACGTGAGTCACCAAAGCAGTCACAACCTCCTAAGGAAAAAGACCCCAGAGAAACCATAGCGAAATACCAACAGAAAAATGTCTGCCCTGTTCTGCTCATATAGAATGTGTTGACTGAGTGCAGGAAATCATCCTGAAACTCAACCATATTATTCTAGGTCCCTTTTCAGTTTGCTCTTTAATACCAGATACCCACAGTATTGATGTTCTCCTTGAGCTTGAATTTTATTCAGCTCTAAAAGCTCCATGATTCCATAAAGCAGCTCTTCACCAATTTTTTCCTGCCTGCTTGCTAACACTGCTACAGCTTCTGCTCTTTGCTAGTAACACGTAAAATGATAAAAATCTACCCTGTTTTCTCTGGCACAAAGAACACGGCACCATACCCAGGAAGACATTGCCTCTAACTTCAGCAGTTCCAGTGTCTTCACAATCTTTATCAACAGCAGTTCAAAATTTTCTACTTTTTTTTTTTTCCCCCAAAAATACCTTTATAGCCTTACTTCATTTGACTTCTGGACAGGGATCTCTCTCCACTCCCACCCCCTGTCTGAGGCTCTGGGTCTTTCCTATGTCACTAATTGCTAGTGCCATCCTCTTTTGAAATTCTTAACATCTCAGAGCATTACTAGACTCACTAGCTTGTTGCAGATGACATCGTATGCCTTCACATCTCAGGTTTTTCCCAGCTGCTTTTCTGTCTATTTGTTAAGTTTGCTGTAATAAGTAATACAGATACAACGCTGGAAACAGTCTTAATTATAAACATACTGTGCCCCAAAAAAGTGCAAATTCAAAAGCTTGTGCAGAGCTGTCTTCAATCCCTAGATTTTCTAATGTCAGCATGTCTGCTGGACCTCATACTCAGAGCTGAAAGTCAAGTCTGTGATTATTTCAGAGTATGCAGCAGGAGTCCAAGGTGGTCAGAGCTCTGAGGGAAATCTGTGTAAACCTTTTCACCACAGTATGTTATCCAGGGAAAGGGAAAAAAGTTTCAATACAAACTATAACAATGGCTTTTTAAAATAGAGGATGCTCAAACCAACTAGGTATGACAGAACGGGAATATGGATTTATGAACAAGTCTCCTCCCTGACCCTGGGGGCCAGTCCTGACTTCCTGGCTAGATCTCAGTCATCTTGTTTGATTTCTGAATTGCAGCAAACCCAGCACAGTCCCCCCCGCTCCACAAGTATTTTTCGTACTGTCACTTGTGAGGTCTGCCTGTTTGCTCCCTGCTCCTCCCAGTAGGGACTGTGCTTGAGTCACTTGCTACCAGAGCCTCATGGAGTGTTCCCCATCTTCTGCTTGGCCTACTCTACAGCACAGACCTCTGTCCGAAGGCTTCCAGCTGCCTCAAATCCTCTCCCCCTAAACGATCACGACATACATCTAGAACAAAATGCAAAACACAAATAAATAGATGGCATTCATCACACTGTACCTGCTGGCAGTAAGAGTCAAAGGCTGCAAAAGCTTGTTTGTACATGCAGCTGCCAAAGGAGACTATGGCTGGGTGTCCAGAGTGCAGAAATGTCTGCGCTAGTGCTAGGATTGAAGGGAAGAAGTCTTTGATAACCTGAAACACAGACATCATGAAAGAGGGGATTAGTGCTGCTCATTTTAAACACATTCAGCTCCCTAAATAAAGAGCGTGCTGCAGCTCATCCCGAACACTTTGCCAACCTGCAAAGCTCCCAGCAGCATATCCCTTACGGGTGACACCAGAGAAGTCACATTACAGCAATGTGCCACTGAATAAAAGCCCCAGGACGGACACACTCTTGGCCTTACTTTAACAGAAGCACTCCGCTACATCAAAAGTTAGCTTAATCACACAGAGCTCCTTTGAACAACAAGCTCTTATTCAGATGTAAAGTGGCCTAATTTACTTTATCTTAACTTACTCTGGAAGGGAGTTAAACCCGGTTATATTCAGAATAAAACATGCCTACTTAAGGCATTATTACAGTTCAATTTATTAATTTTAAATTCATAGTTCAGTATTTGTCATCTGCCCTCTACCTCCGACAAGCAGCACTGCGTCATTTTTCATTGATCTTTTCAGTTTTCTCATAGTAGATGGAAATTTACATTACATTACAAACATATCTCCAATCTATATACACATATCTAGACCTAGAAACCATTACACTTGAAAAACGGTGCATGTAAACATATGGACTTCTAAAAACACTGTCGGAGACAACAGTGTGTCTGGAACACACAGCAGAGATCTTAGGCTAGACCACATCTCTTGGGCTGAGAGGTTTTGCACCAAAATAAAAAGCCTATCCAATTCTGAGGAAAGTTCATCTCTAAAAAAAAAAAAACACATGACAGTTACAACAGAGGACGTGCTTTGGGAGACTGACCTGGGACCAAAAATTAAAAAACAGAAGTAAATGTACATCATAGGAATAGTATAAATAATGCAGCATAGGGTTAAACCATCATCTGACAAGATCTCTGAGAGGCGAAAGAGAAGAGGGAGTCCCAAAGCAGAATCAGCACTGACCATTGAATGATTCTGGAAGGCATTCTGCATCAGCTTTTCTGGCAGGCAGCCCAGTCGAATTTTACTCCTCAACACTTTCTCAGTTTGCTTCCTGTTCTTGGTGTTTGTAGAATGGATTAGCAGCAAAATTATCAGATCCAGAACCTTTTTGAGGAAATAACCACCAATCACTATGCTGAAAAGACATTAAACAGTCCAGACAACTACAGACTTTGAAATCAAAACTGAGAAGAAAATCGAGAGCTGAAAAAGCCCTGACAGCCACAACTGTAGGAAAACATCATCAGTCCAACAGGACAGAATTAAAGCAGGATTAAAGCAGGATAACTCTGTCCCTCGACTTTTAGAAGGGATGAACTAAGAGTTACAAAGAAAATGGATAGCTGTTTTACTAGGAACAAGTCAAATACCAAAAGAACCACCCATGCAACATCACCGGCAGTTGCTGCTCCAACTAGAAAAATCTCTTCACCTACAATCACAAAGGAAGCCCTTGAAAACACCAGCAGAAGAGGACACTCCCAGAGACAAGTGCAGAGTCAGATGTATTACCTTATGGTCAGATACAGACGTACTGTTCTCAATAGCCTAAGAGCAAAAAAACCAAGAAAGCTGTTATGCTAGAGTACAAAACTATATTTCAAAACCAAATCAAAAAAGGCAGACACCAAAAGAAATACTGCTCACAGTTTTGTCTCCTCTACAACAGGACAGCTATCAAAGCCAGCAAACTGGATCTTGCCAACAGCAGAGAATCCAGAAGGCTCTCAAAAAAACAGCATGAAAATTCAGCTTGAACGAGGACGTTCTCAAATAACAACAGGCTTGAAAAAGGAACTAAGGTACTGAGCAACAGAAGGCTGAGAACAAGGAACAGTCTCATGGTTTATACTGAAATGTTACTTAAAATTAAATTTAGCTCAATACTAGCCAATATATATTTCTTGCTGGATATTTTCAAGCACCTTAAGGCTTCACACAGCTCAGTCTCAACATACTGGCATACATTTTTGCTCTCTTGCAGACATAAAAAACTCTAAGATTATTTTTTCCAAAACTGTCTCGTGAACATGTAGAACGAGCTTTATTCTGCATTTCAAGATCTGAGCTCTGTACAGTGGAACCCAGGGGCCATCTTGCAAGCACTGTGAAATCGGTAGCTGAGGAAGAAAGCAGACTCCTGAAAAAGCACTGCTAATTTGGAACACAGAATGAAATTTGTACCAGCAAAACAAAGGGTTAATATTTGTCTTTCGGTATCACATAGGATTACAAGAAAGGCTCATGCTCAACCTAGGAGTTCATTTAAACAAGGAGACAGGACTGAAGCATCTTACCTTAATCCAAGCTTCAGAGACATCTTTCTGAAATCTCACACCTAACTTGATCACATCAAAAAGTAGCTTCACGCAATTTTGGCTGGTGGTTACTTGGCTCATGGAAGAACTGCAAGTGATCAGAAAGGAAGAGACTCAGTCATTGTAAATACTGTAGTAAAAGGAACCAGGCAGCCTAGCAGTCACAGCAGTTACTTAAAGCAGCCATTCCTCGAGGGGAATGCTCTGGCAAGGATAGGGAGTTTCAGAAAAGGGTGGAAGCAGAGGCTGCAGAATCAACCAAAGACATATTGAAGGGAACTTAAAACAGATGAACTAGCACCAACACTAAAATAAACGCAGTAGCATAGCCCCATGCAGACGTGGATGCAGAGGGCTCAAAAGGAACTACACGCATGGCAGGGGAAGCCAGCTCCAGAAGGACTGACAAATGTGTTATGTAAGCACCAAGCGGGAAGGAATAAAGATGTCAGCACTTTTACTTGGGATAAATTAGGCTCATGTATGTAACTATGTGTATCAGAGAGAGCAGATAAAGATGAGCCTGAGTTCTCTTGTCTCATCTTACCCTTGGAGAATCATGCAAATCAGCTCAAGTACCTGGCCTGGACTTGGCTTTTAAGCTTCTTCTGGGAACCTAGGATCTGCAGGGGCAGAACACACGACGACAGATCCAAGCTCTTACGAAGATCAGAAATCACCTGTAAAACATAAATAAATCCCAGCACAAATCACTGTGACATATGAGGAAAGAAAAGGCTGAGGAAAAGAAAACACAATCTCACAGAATAACCTTAAAATTACAAATCAAAACCTCATGTATTTGTAAAGACTTACAAGCATTTGACCATGCTCGGACTTTTTTTTTTAATACTTAGAAAGTGAACCAGCCACACTTAGCTCTTCACTGTCATGCACATGCATGCAGAAAGCAGATGATTTCGTAAGAGCTACTCCATGAAATTCACACCTATATCTGCTGTACGTTACTGTGAACTAGTTTTATCCTGTTTAGCAGCAGAGCAAGATATATGACAGCCACAGGAATTTCGGGCATGTGAATTCACCAATTTCTCTGCTGTCAAATTGTAGTGGACCAGCACAGACTGGGTTGCACGTTATATGCATGCTGTTTTCACAGCAGTCTTCCTGAAAGATCTGGGCAGATCACAATCCACATCTGGCCTAAGATGAGGCTTTCTCCAAGTATGAAAAAAAGCACGTTCAATAGTTCAGCAAGGCTGTCTCGACAAAACCCATCTGGTTCATTTTAAGGATATTCCGAGTATGGTTCCTTAGATAAAAAACTGAGGAAGTTTACATTTTAGAATGAAAACAGTTCTCCAACAGGAGAACCACCCTTGTAGGGATGTTTCCAAAACATGATTTAGAACAGAACTCAGTGGAGAAAACAAGGACAGAATTACCAAGCTCCAGTCCCAGGTCTGCTGGACATTTCTGGAATTTAAAACCTTTAAAAGGTCTGTACAATGCAAAATTCTTAGACAAAATTCAAAAGCTTAAAGTTGCCACCTAACCACAGTTTTTCGGTCTAAGAGTTTAACTCAAGACTATTTGACTGCTTTCAGTTCTTTAAGATGTTTACACCCAAAAAAAAGTATTCTAAGAACAAATGAGAAAAATTTGCAATAGCCAGCAGAAAGGAGGTTTTAATGCTCATGCCTGAAGGCATAACCAAACCCATGTCAAAGGACAGAAATAGTTTCTACATTTGCTTTCATCCTTGGCAATATGAAAAATTTTACTTGAAAGCATTAAAGCATACACCTCTGTGTGTGAAACAACTTCTCTCTGTTAAAACATGCACTGGATTAAACAACTTATTGGTCGTTATTAGTATAGAGAAAGTACTGTACCTCTACTGTGTCTGCTGCCTTGACATTATGGAGGATGAATTTTACTACTACAGGCAAATCTTCCAGTTTTACAGAAGGTACAATGGTCATGGCAGATTGACGCACCTGAGGAGGAAGCAATACTGCATCAGGTGTAAGACTATGATTCGCGGAAACAGTGGGAAGGAATCTCTGGAGGCTTACAGTCCAGCCTTCTGCTCAAAGCAGCAATAGTGTCAGTACTAGATCAGACTAGCCTTGGCTTTGCTAACTGAGTTTTGAAGATATCCAGGGATGGAGGAAGCCCCCCAGCCCCTGCCACCTCTTTGATAATTTATGCCAGTGCTGCAGACCCTAACTCATTTTTCCAAACGACCAACCTGAACCTCCTGGGCTGCAATTTGTGACCATTGCCCCTTATCATTTCACTTGGCACTGCTGAGAAGAGCTTAGCTCCATCATTTTTAAACTGGCTTTCAAAACGAGAAAGCATGAGCCTTTGGGGACTATGTAAAATAATATTTAATGCACTCAAAAGAACCAATTTTATTCTATTTATAAGAAGCCTAACTGCAAGAAGTGCAACAATCCAGCACCTCCAAAAGACCCAAGGCACAGCATCTCATCTCCTTTATCATTATCCTGCAGAGAAAAACTATGACCATGTTATGTCTAATATACTGTTTAATCACCAGTCTGCCTTCTCCTAGAATATAGCAGTCTAGTCTGGTCACTGTACCTCTAAAAATGAAACGGTGACAGCAAGCAGGTTTAAGATGGGCAGTAACATTTACTGCAGCAGGACAAAGTGCTTTTGCATTTGCTAAGACAGCTGTGTTTGAAATTTCTGAATGCATACTGTAACAGCCAGAAAACATGTCTCTGCTCCTCACTGAACCCCTCATGCATGTTTCCAAAACAGTTTTAGTTTCTCCGACTCCTTTCCAATTTCAGCTAGCTCAGGACTTTTGAAGGCCTATAGGAGTCAGATCTAGCAAAATACTTTGAATGACCAAACAGCTCTAGCACTTGTGTTGCTAAGCAGGGGCTGGGTTCTGCTCAACTGCTCAGTAAAAGCCCTTACCTCAGCCAGAAGGCCTGCATCGAGATCCAGACGAGAAAGGGCATCCAGGATTGGAACTGTTAGCCGTCTGCCCTGTTTTAGTAAGCAGCTGATACACAAGAAAAAGGAAACAAATGATCCTCTTAATAGAACCATGAATGGATCTTTACTAAATTCTATGATTCAAGTAATTTTTGTGGTCACTGCAAAAAGATCTCTGAAACTGACAACAACATATGCCACTGGCATTATGAAAAACTTGTTCCCTAAATTATCACCCCCCTCTGAACACGCTGAATTGTGATTCTGCAGCTGCTGATTAGAAGCAGATATGAAGAATCTACCATTTTCAAATCTTCTAAAAACACGGAGAGTGGACAAAGACCTGGTACAAGTCTCGAGCAAGAACTAGAAACCTGGAAGGTCCTGGGTTCACCATAAATAGAAAAAATTTGTGAGATTGCTGGTATATGATTTAACCACACACATCACTTGGGCCCGATACCTTCCAGCCACATTTCTGTCCCAGGGACGTGCCATCAGCAAAGTGTAACTGAGATTGCCACCAAAGCCAGGGATTGAATCTGTCTCACGTGTGACTGCTCTCCTAGTCACAGTATTTTTCTAATAACTGCAAACATGTAACGAAAGGCACAAGGGGCCCAACCAGATAGCTGTTTAATTTAGCACCCTCTTCCCAGCACTGGTCAATAGGGAACAAACGGACTAAGAATTGGACAAATATTTACAAATGCTTCCTATATAAACTGGTCTGGCTTCCAGCAAGCTGTGGTTTGGCATCTTCTTGACCAAGTGACTGCAGCTGTGTTTCACAGCCTCATGGACTTTCGCAAAATTCATCTAATCATTCTTGGCTGCCATCTAAGTTCCTATAAACTTTCTCTAGCAAGAAGTTCTACTGGAATTGTGCTAGTTTAAAAACATGTAATTTTCAGCTTCCTGGTAATAATTCCATTTATGTTCCCTAATTCATTACAACAAGCAATGAGTACTTTTTCACATCAGAAATGGGTAGAGGCTATTATGAATACGAAAATAAATATGCCTTGCTGATACTGTTGAGATTCTCAGCTTTGAAAAAATACAAGTAGAGAAAACAGAAGTCTGAGAAGTTTAATTAGCATAAAAATTTAATTGTGTAGGCCTTTTTTATCTAGGAGCTGAGACAGTAAACTGAGAATGGAAACACAAAGCTACAATTATTTTTGAGAGGGTAGAAGAACAGGATGCACCACTTGCAGGTGTAGGCTGAAATAATGACCACAGGTGTGAAAAGATAATTAGCATGGGCATAAATATAAGTGATCTCTCTAATGATAAGAATTATAAACACTGATGTGTATAATTAAATATAGGCTAAGACTGCTGAAAAAATTATTGTGTAAAATGAATACACTATAAAAAAATACAGATGTAAGGGCTAGCTTAATGTAGCGCTCTCATTGGTATTAAGTCCCTCTGTTCTTTGGGTCAGTAAATTTGCTTGAGAAACGTATATAAAGTAGCCAGAAAGTTCTGCTTCATGCACACATTTATTGTGTTTTGGGTTTTTTTTATTAATAAGAACAACATTGACCCTTACTGTAGCAGAATCCAAGACAAATCAAGAGCTGCCTATATTAATATCCAAGTGACTGATTACAGACTGATCCAGCAAAAGTAATGAGTGCTTAACTGGATTCTACCTGTGATGTATCCAGGTAGTCAAGAGTTTAATAATTTTTCAGATAAAGCACTTTTGGAGCATTTAGACCTCTCCTTAAGAGCATAACAGCACATATTAAATGTCCTAAGCCAGTGCTAGCAGTCCCTGAATGTTACCACCAACAGAAACGGACTGTTGTCCTACTGCTTCAGTCAGTCCTGGTCCAACCTGCATTAATGCATGATGTTCTTTTCTGCTAAGTGCAAGGGGAAAAGAAAGAAAAAAAAAGAAAAAGAAAAAAACCCCAACAGAATCATATGTACCTGAGCTCTCTGGCAACCTCACTCTGCTGGGAATCCTCCAAGATCTCAGGTAAACTGGTAATAATGTCATGCTGGATTGGTACTGGAGAGACACTAACCATCTGCATTAACTTCTTGACGAGATCCTGCAGAGGAGAGGAAGACTTGTAAGATGCAGGAGTCTCGCTGTGAGCAAGCGGTTCATTAGCATGGCAACAATATTATGCCTGTAAGATCACTCAGTCGGTCATTTGTCTGGATTTATACAAACTGTGTCTTAACTCATCGTCCTGTTGAAGTCATGAATTGTACCACAGACTTTTATAGAACAATGGTATTTTACAGGTAAGACATAACTATCCTGGTAAGCAAAGGAAACTGGGAAATGCAACAGCAAGCTTCTCAGTGTCTAGTGCAACGTCTTGATTCAGTTAATTCTGGGACTCTCTAGTAACAGCCCTCCGGTACAAAGTAACCCACAGAGACTGCCTGACTTAGGGACAGAAAGAAAAGAACCACCAAAGGAGGAACAGAAAGTTCATCCCCAGATGCTTGCAAGTAACCAACATCTCTTCTTAAATTTAAAGAAGAGAGGATTGTAACTTCCTGCCAGCAACACCTTTAAAATGGGGTCACCCATTTTACATACAGATACAAGTTTATGAAAAAAAAGACCTAAAGCAAGGGAGGAAGAAAAATAGTAAAAGAGGAGATTCAAAAGTCACTGAAGACAATCATAATAAAACAGAAAGAATTAAATCTCCTCCATCATATGAATACACAAACAACATCAGTTCTTATTAGCATAATAATCAATCTCATTCCACCTGAGAGACATTCCAAAAGTTAACTGGAAAAAAAATACATGTGATCGCACTGTCAGTACCCACCTGGCTGTCAAGAAGCTTGTCAAGCCATTTAAATTGATTGACGATGAGCCGGGGAAAATTTGTTCCAAAGGTGCCCACGCTAAAACAGCAGAAAGCAAGACACAGATTAGTCAGACCTACAGACACACTCAAAAGCTTTGCTGCTGGTCAGCAAGACCGTGAGATGCAATTCAAATTAACCACCTATCAAAACCATATTATAAAAATATCATTAACACCCCTACAGGTTTTAGAACCCTACTTCTTATTTGCTGTGCAGACAAAGCAGGGATACTACCAGCCTGTTTCAATATAGCACCACCACCACCATCCTAAGTTATGGCACAAAAAGCAAAACATACAATGTGATCTTACTTCAGATCTCCTGTGCTGCCTACTGTAGGAGTGGCTGCACCAGCTTAGCCTAAATCTCCTTTGAGTCCAGCATCCCTGTCCCAAACTACAGTGAGATGCTTTTGGATAACTTTGGCTAACAGGGCATTCACAGAGCAATCTTTTCACAGTTTCCATTCAGCCTCCAACAATAAGCAGTTTAGAAAATCTCCAAGACAGAAGCTGGTACCCAACCCATGTCTGCTATCCAGCAGTACATCTATCCTCCATCAATTTCCCTAACCCTTTTAAAAAAACCCCACACAACTAACCTCTACATTCTCCAATGCTGAATTCAACAGGGTAATTACACTTAAATCTGTTTTTTTTGTTTGCTGCCTTGCACAGTTAGAAACAGTGGTTAAACCTTCCTCTGTTAACTTTTCCAAATCTTTGTTGCTTTTATAGACATCTATAATCTCTCTGCCAGTAATCTCCTTTGAAGGCAGGCAGAATTCTATTTTATTTAGAATACTTTTCCTTACTTACATGGAAACTGTTCTACTACATTTTTGTGACAGCCTGACCAGAAGTGCATGCAACATTCAAAATGTGGTTGTCCTGTGCATTTACAGTGACATGATGTTTTCCATTTTGTTCCCAATTCCTTCCCTAACATTATGTTTGCTGCTTTGACTACTGCTAGGTATGGAACTGATACTAAAAATAAGAAACGAAAAGAAGCACCCATACAACATACTTTTCTCCAATGAAAACACTGAGTTTGTAATTGCATTTATACAATCGGGATTAGTTTTAGTCTGATTTTTTCAGAAAACAAGGTTTATGGACCTGTACTGTCTAAGATGCCTTCCCTCTTCTGTAACTTGTAGTCACACTGGTCTGTGAGCACACACATATTAATCAGCTGGCTGTTGCCAAACTGCATGGATAAACCAAGTCAATAAATTGCATGTCCAGGCATCAACTGGCATTAAGCCTGTAGAGGTCTGACAGGTCTATGCTTTTACGTCAGATCTGGGAGAAATTGGTTGGTCAGTACAGGTCTGATTACAGACTAGCTGTAATCAGTGTTGTTTCTTGTCCCATAATTAAACAAACCAAAAAAACAGTAGGAAGTCCACTGAAAAAAAACTCTATTGTTCTTTGCAAATAGTTTTAGATTGGATTATCCTGGAAATTGTTACCATAAGTTGTTACCTCACTTTTCATTTCCTTTTTCATTTGCGAATGTGCTGAACAACTCAGATCTCCATGGGACCATCCTCCTCCTACTGCACAATGGACCACTTCTTTCTCCCCCACACACCCCCCACCCCCCACCTTTTAATTGGTCATTAACACACAGGAAAAACTTCTTACAGTTTGACAGGAGACAAGCTTCCAGCTTGTTTGAGCTTCCAGCTCAAACATCCGTTCTTAAGACTTCCTAAAGGGTTCACAGCACAAGTAACAGCTTATCACTTATACATCGAAGCTCCTTCAGAATTCTTGGGTGAAGACAATTCAGTTCTTGTGATTGTTTGTGTTAAACCCTCCTCTAAGGAGATTTTCATCTGAGACAATTTTTCAGACTCAGCCTCTGTACAGCATTTGTACCCTGCTTGATACTCAGCATGGAAACAAATCCTGTATCAGAAACAGCCTCGGCTTCTTTCTATCCATTAACCTGCTCTGCCAACTCTGTAGCGAGCACCCAGAGCAACAGAAAAAGAATTTTAAGTGTTCAAGTCTTGCCTACATTGCACCTCAAGATCTCTCACTCTGCTACGACATTCTACATTCAAAAACCAACAGATGCTTTTTCTATTTTGTTTCTTTGAACAAAACCTGCATTTTCAAAAGGAGGTCTCTTTGCATCTAGCAGCCTCCTAAAACTCTGCCAGCCACTTTCACCTTTTTTTAAATGAGATGCTCCACAGTCCCTCTATTGAAATACTTCCCAAGGTTGTGCCAGGAGCTAAGAAAAGCATAATGATCATGGGAAATGTTTGTATTTGAGCTTCCATAAATGTTTGAAGTCATGGTACCTCACAGATAATTTCACACATGTATGAAGAAAAAAACACCAGTGCAAACATGCATTCAGGTCAATTTGATGTAACAGCAGAAGTCAAACAGCTGGTGATGGTCCAAAACAAGAAATTTCATTTCAAGGCAGAGAAGACAGTCTATACTCACATGTCAAAAAAGAATTCGGGGATCTTTTCCAACAACAGTGTTATGACAGCAGGCTAGAAGAAAGGCAAAAAGACAGCATTAGGATGATGATTTACTGCGTGTGCTACGGCATTACCACCAAAACGGATCTTTCATAAAAGATTAAATACGCACAGAGAATAAAAGACTCAAAAGGACAAATTAAAATACTTCCTGTATAAGAAATCTGTTCCCTAATACCAGAAAGAAGGCATACAGCCTACAGTTCCTCTGGGCCACACGAAGCTCTCTTTCTCAGACCCAGCCGAGTGGCCTTTCACCACACAGGAATCTAAAACATCAATTTTAGATAACTTTTAAAACAGAGCCCACATGCTTGTGCCATTCCCTTTGTAGGTCTAATTCTTCCTCCCTTTAACCCTGACCCAAATGCAATTCTAAAAACGTATTTAAGACAAGAACTTTTAAAACATTTTAAAGATAAGAGGATTTAAATCCACAGCTGCTCTAAGGTTTCCCATGTCTTGGTGAGATATCTGTCATCTTCAACTCCATGTACATCTTGATGCAACCTGTATACAACTTAACAGAACTTGTTCATGCTGTAGGTTGCTCCGCATCTTGCACGTTTTTAAACACCTCCAAGATTCAAATTCCTCGCACAGCGGAGTTTCCATCACCTCTCTAGCCTACCTGTTCTAGCACTTAAAGGAAATATTCTCCACAGTGGAAGTGGTTATATCCTATCAGAATTTCCCATGATTAACCTGAGCCGTCATCTATCATCCTGCCCCTGTTTGCCTTTGAGAAGAGTCTGGCTCTGTTTTCTATACACCATGCAACTAGATATTTGAAGACAACTAAATCTTGCTTAATCCTCTTCTTAAGACTGAATAAAGCCAGTTCTCTCTGTCTCTTCTTGTATGCTATGTGCTCTAGGCCCTGAGCATCTTTGTGTCCCTAAAGAAACAATAAACTGGACACTATTCCAGATGCAGCCTCATCTTCCTCACAACCAGTTCTATTAATCCTCTGCGTACATAAGCAAAAGGACCCCTAAATAAATAAACACCACTGTGAAGAGCAAAGAAAGATGTCCATACCTGTAAGATCTTAATTCCAAGAAGCAGTTTAATGAGGCTTTCACAATATGAGTGCACCAGAGTCCTGCAAGATGAAAGATTCCACTACAGTTGTAATAAACACATGTGAGGACAACAGGCTCTAACTCTTTCCATTACTTTAAAAAAAAACAAAACAAAAATAAACACCTACAACAACTTATGGTAATGTACGGTAACCACAGACAGACACAAAAAAATTTAAAATTACATTTTAGCTCTAAACAAGTTTACTCTCTACAAGACTAGTGTGAACTGGAAATGCAGAATTTTCTGTAGTTAAGCTGTATCTTTGCCAGCCTTGTCAATTTTCTTTTCCCCAGCAGTTGGTTCTTGCTATAAAATGCCATGGAGCGCAATACATGCCACAGGCAACTAGTAAATTCCATGACTTACCACTTTAAATTTACTGCTATTAAATAGCAACGTATTACACTAGCCACTTTTACATACAAAACAAGTCTTATTGTTTATCAGCTGAAGCTATGGCCTCTCCCGTCACTCTGCTCAGCAGTACACGGTATTTAACTAGAGACTGGCTCTGTCTGAAGGGGAAGACAAAATACGTTTTCTCTGACCTTGACCCCTCAGTCCGTACAGGAGTGCACGGCAAGAGACAGTTCTTGAACTGGTTTCTGTCCTTGATGTGAGATTCCAAGCCACTGACAAACTGCTTCACAACCTGCAAAGCAGAGAGAAGTTATCCACTTCCTGAAAAGACGCCCTGATCAACTGCTGTCTTTTAGGACGTTCTTTGTGAGCGGATGACGAGAACAGGGAAGAGCTAGCCAGGGAACTGCAGACAGAAATTGTGATGGAAGGAAAGCTGGATAATAAATGAACTCTAGTCAAAACCATTTCCAAAAGGAAACACTGGTTGTTCTCCAGAATAACTCTGAAGCAACAGTCTCACATTTTACTTTGCTTTCCCCCTGTTCTGCTGAGACAGCAACATTTTATGTGACCAGAGCTGCACCCAAAAAAACATTTGCAGGATTCAAATCACTGGCCTCAGGGCTTTCATGATGGGGTTGCTGACTGGAGAGGAGCACCGCATCGTGGCAGTTTTAATGCTGCCAGTTTCCAGCCAACACAAAATCAAATACAGCTTCCCCTAGAAAGTTAAGCAAGTGATTTTTCTCCCTTAAGAGTCTTTCTCCATTGAATAATATTGCCAGTTAATTACTTTGACAGGGCAAGGTGGTGGAAGTGCAGCACTTTTGCTTGTAATTGTATGAAACCAATCTCAGAGCATGCACACCAAGGCTGGTTTAACAGAGGCACAGGCCAGTCGTCTTTTTCTGACCATTCAGACCTAACAGCTGAGAAGAAACAGACGTAGCAGAAGGACAATGGGACCAAAAGGCTAGAACAGCAGCACTGGGAGAATTGGAGTCTGAACCACAGAAATCCAAGATAAGCCACTCTTCCATTCTATGATTCTGTGACACTGTGTTGCATACTTTTGTATAGGACTAGCAGGGACAGGCAGCTGCGTCTGTGCCTTTTGCTGCACAGCAGTCTTAAAGGTGGCTCCTGCCAAAGCACAGTCTGTTACTTACGCCTGGGTAAGCAGGGTGCTTCTCCAGGGCCAGGCAGAGCTTCTTCTGGAAAGCCATTTGATCTACAGCTAAGGAGAAAGTTGAAAATGAAAAGAAAGACCCAGACACATTTTATCCACACAATTTCACAACAAAAGCTGCACTAAGTACAAGCTCTCAAGCCCACCCACCAACACTTCTGCGTTTGCTCTACTGAGAAGTCCAGTTAGCAAAAGCCTGAGTGGTATCACCACGTGTGCTTTCTCCAGTCTGGCCGAGAGCAGCTAATAGCATCAAAAAGGCTTAACACACGAACTCCTGAAGGCCTTGCCTAAGCCAAAAGGCAACACGACAAGTTCGTTTTCCTGTTTCAGAGCTCCTGCCTTGGTAACTCAATCCTGTAATCACAGAGGCAGTCTACTCTTACTCCACATACCTCCAATAATCTTTCAGAAGCCTTTCAATTTAGCACGTATACACCCAAAAAGCTGGTGTAATGAGTTTAGCTGATGCACTGAATTCAGCAGGAACTGCAATTCAGGTGGTATATAACAAATCAGAGGGCAGATGAAGGTTTGCTTGAACTTCGCAACAAGCCAGCTCAAGCATTTTAGCTCTGCAAGTGAAACACATCTGTACTTTGTACCAGTCATCTTTGCAAGTTTTCAGATACAAGCAGAGCGCGCAAGTGTTAAACCCATACCTATTTCATTCTGTCCCTCCCCAGTCTTCAGTGCAACTCCTGATGTTCTAAGGAGCTCTTCAAAGACTCCCTCACTCTCCACTCTATCATGGGCAGAGGCCTTTTTCTTATCAGAAATCCGTGACTTCTTGGTTTCTGAGAAAAGAAGACATGCTACATCAAAAATATTCTACAATAAAAATAGCAAGGATCCTTCATATGAACAACTAATTCAAAATTAACCTTCTAGTAAGAAATTAGAGGAACACAGGAATACACTTATGGGACCAGACCAGCAAAGCATACTGCTATTTGACAGCAGCCATTAGCCGGCCCAGGTGCCAGCGCGCAGATCCTATAAAGCAGTTACCCCTGCGGCACGACACCAGACAGAAACATTTCCTACTCACCCCTTTTAGTGATCCATAACCAAAGGCAGTTCAGATACACCTTCAGCGGCTTACTCTCATGGGAGACACAGCCACTAACAGATTACGAGCAACACTAGAGCACGTGCTTTCCTCTGCCCTGAAAAGCACAAATTTAATCTAGGTTCCTCCACTAGAGCTATCTCTTAGTTACCCACTCATCTGCTAAAGCAAAAAATAACTTCCCTCCAGCTACGTAGAGAGCTTATTTTGGTTTGATTTATAGATAACAGTTTTGATCCAGTGTGATTAATCTGCAGACTCTGAAGGCAGTGAAGCTCAAGATGATAAACACCGATCAAAGGTACGAGAACTAAAAAAAGATACGGTGCTGCTTTTAGCATTGTTGCTTTATTGCTATGTATTTAAAAAACCATTTAAAGGTCAACAGTGTCATTAACAGTTAGCATTATCAAAACTGTCATTTTCCTTGCTGCAGAACATCACCTCCACCAACAGGTCTCCCCTCCCCCTAAGACCGTACCTGAGCACCGGCTTGGCAAGTCTGTGCCGCAGCTCTCTGCGGAAGCGTCAGTTTTAGACAATTTCCTCTTTGAAACCATGGTAACAAAACCTTTGCTGTTGCCTATAAAAATGCAGGAAAAAGACAAGTGAGCCAAGCAGATGTGACTTTAATTCAGGGTTTTTTTACGCAAATCTAGAGTGTATCAGCGAATAGTGAAGGGAAATGCTCCAGAAACTGAAATTGCTCAACAAAAGGCAGATTGCCTGGTCAACCAGTGCCGCACTGCATTGTTCTGCTGTACAGGCTGAAATTTTAGAACTTGTCATATTTAAACAGCGCAGTACATCCTGTTTTCTGAAATTCAGTTTCTCAGAAAACAAGGCTTAGCTTTTCTTTCAGACGCCAGGCAAATCAAATAGCAAGCTCAACCGAGTAACTAAGGTAACTGCGGTGACCCCAGCCTGCGGTGCTCTCCCCGCACCCGGAGAAAGCCACCGAGGCCTCCCAACGCAGCACGCACAGGCCAGCCCCAGTACCGCTGCAAGGAGGGCTCTGTCAGCACGAATCTCCCTCCCGCCCTCTCGTCCTCCTCTGGTGGGTGGCAGCGACCGATACGAAAAAATAAAGCTTGGCTCGCCTTTAAAACTTAAAAAATAGTATTTAAAAGAGACGTTTGATCATCAGTTTCAACTGTTTAGCCAAGGCCGCGGAAATGAGTTGCGGAAAACCCCGGAGTGAAGTGGAATACCTGAAGGAAAGCCAGAAGCCCGGCCTCCAGCAGCTGGGCCGGACGCGGGCGCGGCCTGACCGCCTCCCCCTCACCTCAGCGGCCGCGCGCGGAGGCTCGGCGCCCCGGGCTC
>Ga0065711_1004286_pt1 | contig 40703 bp, 21 predicted proteins | sample Hoacrofraction12_FD_59098 | JGI IMG/M metagenome (GOLD analysis project Ga0065711, IMG submission 59098) | Hoatzin crop microbial communities from Cojedes, Venezuela - Epithelial fraction 12 v2 (version 2) | ecosystem: Host-associated > Birds > Digestive system > Esophagus > Crop | place... | reverse complement strand
CGGGGTGGGGCCTGGCCGCCGCCGGGCTGCCGCGGCTGTTGCTGGAGGCGGCGGCCCCGGGCGCGTCCCCCATATAACCCCGGCGCTCGGCGCGGCGCCGTCCTCACTGCTTCCCGCGGCCGCCGGAGGACGGCGCTCACCTTGCGCGGCTGCTCGGCCATGGCTCGGCGCCCCAGCCCTGCGAGCTAGTCCCGGGGAGCAGCGGAGCTCGGGCGGACTGGGCTGGCCTCGGCTCCTCGGCTTCGTACTCCAGCCTCCTTCCTCGCATCTGCTGCTCTTTCCCGCTCTGCCCGCAGAAGCCCTGCTCGGGGCAGAAGGGGCTCTCCCTGCCCGTGTGTGCATAAAGCCCTTTCCCTTCCCTCGCTGCACCGCGATTGCACCTTCCCCCGCCTTCTCCACCTCCTCCCCGCGGGCCGGGCGGGCTCCGCACCCCTTCGCCGCCGCTGCCCCCACCCGCAGCCCGCCGAGGATGCGGGTGTCGCTGCTGAGCCCGCTGCTCCTGCTCTCCTTCGGCTGCAGCCCAGGCGCCGCGGAGCCCTCGGCGGCCCGAGCCAAGTGCCCGACCCGCTGCGATGTCTCCAAGTGCCCCAGCCCCAGCTGCCCCAGCGGCTACGTCCCCGACCGCTGCGGCTGCTGCCTCATCTGCGCCGCGGGCGAGGGGGACTCCTGCGGGCGCAAGGAAGACCCGCCCTGCGGGGACAGCCTCGACTGCCGCTACCCCATGGGCAAGCGCTTCGCCAAGGGTGTCTGCCAGTGCAGGCTCAGCGCCCAGGTGTGCGGCAGCGACGGCCGGACCTACGACAACGTCTGCCAGCTGAAGGCGGTGAGCCGCAAGGCGCTGCAGCACGGCCTGCCCGCCGTCGCCCAGGTCCAGAAGGGAGCCTGTGAATCGGGTAGGAGCATGGCGGGGCCGGCCCCTGGGGCGGGGGGCGGCGGGGGCGCGGTGCTTCCCGGGCTGAGAGGAGCCGTCGTCTTCAGGGAGCTGGGAAGGCCGGGTGGCTGCAGGGACCGCAGGAGGCTGCAGGGTCAAGGGGAAGGGGTGCTCAGGTCCTTTCTGCTTGGCAAAAGGCCTCCTCCGTGATCCTCAGCGTGGGCCAGAGGCCTCGGGGTGAGGTGTGGGAAGGTTTCCCCCGGTAGCCTGGTGGTGGACGCCCCGGCGCTGCGCGTGTCGCTGCTGCGGTGTTCCCGCGAGCAGGAGGCGAAGGCCCGCGACAGCATGGCCGTGAGCCGGGTGGAGGGCGTCAGGCTGCCGGGGCAGGGCCGCGGGCACGTCGTCAGCCGCCGGCCCTTCGGAACGCAGGGTGCGCTGGCAGGGCAGCCGTACCGGCTTGCTCTCGTGCTGCCGACGCCGTTTCGTAACGTCGGTGTTCGCTGCCGAGGCGCTTTGGCGGTGGCGTTTGGGCGGCGTCGCAGGATCCATTGCACCGTGGCCTGCAGCAGCAAAGCAGGGACCCGGGAACGCTCGTGCTCTGGGGCCTGCCTTCCCTGGCCGTCTGTGGGATGCTGACCGGGTTCACCCGCAGGCATCGCTGGGCAGAAGATGCCTCTTAGAGCCGTGTAGCTCAAGCAGGGCAGAAAAAGCACCCTGTTGTATATAAAACACCTAAAACATAGTCTTTTGCCTGTTTTGTTTTCTTTTCATGAGGTTTTTGTAGTCTTGTAGAATCTAAAATGGGGAAAAAAATGCCTGTGAACCTCCTTTACAGTTTAAAATATTGACACTTAGGATATCAAATGCTCTTCTGTTTGTAACAGGTCATGTACTAAGGCCTTTGGTTTGGTATTGCGATATGCTGTGGCAACTTCAGGCTTGATGGTTTAACTGCAGAAAGTTCAGTAATCACAGAAGTTGCTACTTTTTTTTTAGTATTAAAATAAGTCACTTTATGGAAGTGTTAATGCTGCTAATATCTTTTCTCATACTTACTGATATGTTATTTTAAGGGATTACTTCTCTGCTACCTTTCTCATAGTGTTCCTGGAAAGAAAATTCGTATGTATAATGGAATTTTAAATCATGCATTAGTGTTTCCATTATGTCAGGTGAACCACTAACCATCCTGTTTATTCATAGATGGCAAACTTGCCAAAATTATTGGGAGGGGTCAGAGAGAAAAGGGCTACTATTGCAGCCTTTCTGTGAAGAGGGGACCTTTCATATATCCTGCTCCTGAGAGAAGGTAGGCTGTGGTGCAGAGAGGGAGGAGGTCAAACGCTATTCCTGGAGATCCTTGAGGAGTATCTTGTCAGAGCCAAGGATCGCTCCAGATGCCAGCCTGGAGCTGCAATGATCGGTCTCTCCAGTATTTTGTAGTTATAAATTGCTGTTTGCCTCTTCCTTTTCACATCAGCATCCGTGAGCTCTAGTACTCCTGATACTCGGCTGGAGCTGATCCATGGGAAATAATCATAATGTTTAACCGAAATGAGTGAGCTAGCCTGCATGTAAGGACTTACTGAGTGCTTGGGGTTTCATATATATGACATTTTCGTTAAGGAATCCTCCTGAATCTACTGTTAATAGGCTTAGGAATTTGGAGCCATGAGACAGAGGTAACTTTTTTTTTTGTCAAGCAACTATTTTAGTGTTCACTTTGTTTTGGCTTTATTTTTTGTCTCAGAAAACCTCAGCTTACATGAAGCATCTGGTTCTCTGTTAAATTTTAATTTTTTTTTATTCAATTCTACAGCTGCACAAACTGAAGCTTAAAGAAACCAAGTGTCTTGCCCAAGGTCAGACTGAGTTGGTGGTTGAGCCAGGAATAGAACTCAATTATGGTATTTTTTTTTTTTTAACAATAACATGCAATGATTGTAATAAGAGGTTTAAAGGGAAGTCGACAGTTCAGAATTACTGTTGAGTTTCTCTTTTCCCTGTTCTTGAAAGAAATTTGGCCTCAAATGACTCAGAGTTTGAAGGGGTGAGCTAGTTAGGAAGTAAATCCAGTTTCCTTTAACCATACATATATTAAAACAATCTCAGATAACAGAAGCCTTACGTGGCGTGGCTTAGACCATTTTCAGAACATGCAGTGACCCTGAGGAGCAGATTTTGAAATGTCTGCTCCTGTCCATTTCCAGCTGCTTATGTTGATGTTAAGTTAGATTCTGGCTGTGAGGCTGAGAGAATTTAACTGTAGTTTCCTAGTGACAGAAGTGTGGAGAATGAGGATGCATGAAAAAGGGTTGGTAAAGGATAATAATGGATGCAGAAAGGAAGGGAGGAAAGAGGTGCCTAGGATAAGTAAGTGATAATTCCAAATTTGACAGAATTTAAAATATATTTTCTTTGTTGAAGGCCTGGATTAGCTTGAAGAACACCGTGCCAAATTTTAGGTTTTAGATACAATGAACTACAGGAGGTGTGTGCACTGCATGGCGATACAGGAACTCTAACATTGATGTGCCATTGATATGCATATGCCCTGAAAACTTACTCGTGCAGTTAGCCTTATGTACCTGAGCAGACCTATGGACTTCTCTGAGATGCTAATAGGAACAGTCCGCAGAACTCCTAGACAAATTTAAACTCTATGCTACAAATAATTATTTCATTCTCCTCTTCAGCACAACATACCTTAATATATGAGAATTTTCTGAAGCAGCTAGCTTTTCTTGTGCCATCTGTCACCTACTGTGAGAAAGACAAGCTATTTCAGGCTAACGTGTAAGTAATGGTATAAACATTTACGGAAGACAACCTCCATGATCAGACCCATTCTTACAGAGCCCTGTTTCCCACTGCAGCAAATCTTAACTTTTAACAATGCCACAGATCAATCTATTAAAGTGTCAGACTCCTCACTCAAAGGATTCAAAAGGTCACCTGCAGTCTATGTCCAGTTTATGTCAGACTGTTGCACAAAGGGCTGTTTATGGTCTCTCAGTACAACATTCTTAGTACAGTTAATAATTCCCCGCAGTGTTATTTTACCAATAGCTTCTGTGAAGACAGTTCAGATGTCAACAGGTTTGTATTTTTTCACGTAGGACATGGAAGCAAAAAATTATTTTTTTTAAAAATAAGGGTGCTATTTTATCAATGCAACAAGGAAAACTAAAAGATCCATTAGAAAACTTTTGAGGACAAAAGTACCAGAAAACAATTACGTTGCCTTTGACACTGATTCTTTGCAGATTTCTGCCTAAGCATGACTGTGCTTCTGCATTGTTTCACTGAAGTCACTCTCGGAAAGTGCTTATGATGTAAAGCCTCACCCATGTCAGTCAAATACGGCGCTGTAAGTTCAGTTTCCCTAAAGAACCATTTGAAATAGGATTAATGCACGAGCAGAGGCATTGCACAGCAGTTCTGCATGGGGTGTTTGGAGTGTGCCTGTCCGTAACCTTGAAGATACAGAGGAACTACTGAGCAGATAATTACTTGCCTTTCTCAGAATTTGGCCCAGTAAGAGACACTGAAGTCTCCTGCTGATATTATTGTCATCAAAGCCTTACAGCTGCTTCCAGCTGTATTTAGGGAAATGCACTGCAAGATATTGGCTGGAAATGCAAACTCTAGTCACATTTCTTTACTGATTGTTTTCCTTATGTCTGAGTTTGTTTTGAGTTCCTGCAGCTAAGGCTGAACATTGTACAGTGTTTGGTAAATATTCGGAGTATAATACTTCACTGCTTTGTATAGGATAGCTAACAGGAAAGAGATGTTCTCATTGCATCTCCTTATGAGAGTCTCTTGGGAAGGAGGAATAACTGGCATCTGAAGTCAGTGAGGCAGTGAGGTGTCTGTGCTGCAAGGCATGTGCCAGTCCAACTCAGTCTGGCTGTTGTGATTGCTGCACTGCACAAGAAAGCCACTTTGGTGTTGGTTCACCAGATTGGTTTCATCTGTGCACGGTAGAGATCCATTGTATAAACAAGTTGCCTGAACCATAATGTGGCATTAAACTCACCAAGGCTTTATGGTCAGTGCACAGCTATGCAACTTGATCTCAATGCTGAATTCATCAGAAAAGCTGCCCATGAACCTATGTTTCCAGCAGATGTTTCTGTTTTTTAAGCAGAGACGTTATAATCTTTTATTTGTCTTTCATTTCTTTCCATGAAAGCACAGTAGGGACAGTGTTTATCCCTGGTGATCAGATCTGCCAGGTTGCAGTCCTCCCTTAGACATAATAATTTTGCTGAACACACAGATCTTTTCTGAAGCTGGTTTTAAAAGGGAGATGAGGGAACAACCTTAAAAGAACACGTTTCCCAGGCTCACAAATTCTTAATGAATATAAAGTTGTGGATTTTAATACGATGTGTTGTCTTTAAGAAAGCATTGAATGTGATTGGATTTAATTCTTTTGCAGGTGTAAATGGGTCTAGCTTTATTGTCTTTGGTGGGATTATGATGATTTATTTCTGCTGAGTTTTTTTTCCAGTTCTCTTTGTACTACTTAGGCTCTACAAATTTGTTGGAGTTGTTCCTGATTTACAGGATTGTTAAGGAGATTGGAGTGGCTCTGTTGTCTCTGCACGAAAATAAATAAAACACCATTAAATGAACTCATAATCTGTAGATAACACTACTATGCAGAAAAAGTCTTAAGCTGATAATAAGGATACTCCTACCTGGCAGGCACTTAGCTTTAGCTGTGTAAATCCAATGTTGTTGGAGCCCATAGAACTGGAAATGTAAGATGAAATCTTACAGAACAGGTTGAGCATCGTTAACTCCAGTTTATGCACTTGCATCTAAATCTGTATTTTGAGTGTTCTGTGGGAGGAGCTGGAGAGCTTCTGAAGATCTAATCACTTAACTGAAATGATAGGGTGAGGGGTGAGATCTGCTGAAAATCTGGTTGGTTTGTGGCTATGGAGCAAACTGGAAAAATCTAGTTCTTCTGGTTAAGAAATGTGTAGAAAGCTAAAGACTCATACAGTATAAATTTGATTTTGCTTCAAGTACAACCTGTTTGCAGCACCTTTGATATCTTTGTTATACAACAGACAGTTAATTGGATCAAATCATGGCTTTTTGCCAAGATAAATTAGGTTTGGTTAGTGTGAGATGACTTTGAACATGTAGTAATAACATGGAAAATAATGGATGTTATTGAGAGACCTGTGAAAAAATATGTGGCAAATCTCAGTAGGTCAATAGGTCAAAATACACAAAGCTGCTGTAAACTCAGAGTTTTTGTGTTCACAGTCCAGCAGAAGTCTGAGAGCTGCGTGAAAGGCTGCAAGACAGGAAGAGTATTGGGGAGGGGGAAGACACATGTTTAATTTTATGTTTTAATAAGAACTGTAGCAGCAGCTAGTGTCTACCAACTATTGCAAATTAAAGGATGGATTGAAGGTCTAACATAAAGCCCTGATTCTGCTACTACAGTTATAACACTTGTTTTCACAGTGACCTTACACAGCTTATACAATGTTGGATGTTGCTTCCGTCTTCAGTTTCTCAGGCTGCACTTTCTCCCTTTCAAAGTATATTGGGAACTTCTGGTGAAAATCAATAGTTTAATTATTATGCACTAAAATGTTATTAATAATAGCCAACATTTCAGTTCCCTTAAATAAGGCTACATGTGTGAGAGTAAATGCTAGTTTGCAGTTACATCGTCCAAGTCCACAGTTTTGAGTTCCTGGCATGTCATATAGTGGGTAAAGGTTCTCATCACTCCCAGCTTAAAGAAAAGAATTCAAGAGCGATTAGTTTCTATGGAGGCATCTCAACTTCATAAGTCAGTTTTCAGCAGTATTTAGTCCCCACCAGACAATAGTAAGAACAGCTCATCTCTACTCAGACTAGTAGATCTTCAGCTACACCTTTGCTACGAAGCTTGCATGTCCGTTATTCCTGATCCTCCTTTGCTTCAGATTTCCCTTTAATATAGAGTGGAGATTTGGATTCACCTTCAGGTTTGAGTGTTCTTGTCTTCTGACCCCAGCAGATTGGTTCTGGACTTCTACTTAGACTGAGAAATGCTTGCACTATGCTATGGAAAGAAGACAAACTTTTCTTCAGTTTTACAGTCTCCTCTCTGTATTGCTGCATTATATTTTCTTCGGCTCTTTCCATGTTTACATTCATCTGCTACCTCTCTCAGACATTTTCTCTCTGCCTACCCCAAATCTTACCTGGGAAGCCTCTGCCACCCATGACGTTTCCCTGGTGGCTAGTTGGGACTGGTGCAAAAGTGAGTTCTTTGGCAGATCTCCTCTGCTTTTGGCCATGTGCAGTGCTGTGACAATTTGGCGTGGGCCCAGCAGTTCAGTACTCAGCAAATGCAAAGGGATTTAGTTGCCCTGACTTGCGCAGAGCTATGCTGATTTACACCAACTGAAAGCATGCATTCACTGTACTTTTTCCCCTCGGTACTATGTTAGTTCATCAGCTGAGGGTCTAGCCGACTGTCTTTCATAGGTGCAGTCATTTCAATTAACATAAATGTGATGGTAATGTTATATCCCATCAGTGAACACTGCTGTGTATGCAGGTATTCAAAGTCATGTTAGTAGACTTCAGAGAATATACTGCATAATCAGGCAAGCTGCTTGTGAGGTAAAGGTAAGATAAATCTTCAGTGACCCAGTAAGCAAAATAAATAACAGTATATTGTGCTTAGATTTGACTGTCCTCTGATTTCTGTTTGCAGTGTGTCTTAGTTAAACTAAGTACTGAAACAAGTATATTCAATTGGTTAGAGGGATTTTTCAGAGTGCATGAGAATGTACATCAAAACGATAGACTGAATCTAGTCCTGCCAAGTTGTTCCTTCTGTTTATACCGTGTCATGTAAATTTAGCTTGATAAATATAAACATGGTTTCTTTCCCTCAGAAGTAAATCCCATGTCCAGTAACAGGAGAAAGAACTCATGGACTCCTATGGAGAGATGCCTAATTATCTTGATCTGGTTTCTTCAGTACTTTCTTCCTTGGTACCAGTGTTGGGTCCATTCCATAAGTTCCTGTCTTTGCTTCAGGTCTTTTGGATAGTTTGGTAATGTGAGGCCTCTCACTTTCTGACTTTGTAGGTCATTGAATACTTTATTGTGAAAACTTTCTGAGAGACCGTAGAAACTAGTTCTCTGTCACCTACTATCTTGTGAATTAATTCAAAAAATGGAATAGATCAGCAAGACATCTTTTTCTACAAATAGGTTAGACTCCATTGTGCTGTAATCTTTATATTCATCCCAAGTAATTTACAGGTTATAACGTTCAATGTTCAGTAAAACACCTGTAGGTGCAGATTGGTGAAAATATCTTTGAAGTAAGAACTACCCAGAATACCTCAATGCACAGGAACTCTTCTCTCTTAAACTTCTCTCTCCTTTCTTTTCTGTGTATCTTTCCTTTTTGTGTGATGCCCCCTACCTACTTTCCTTTTAAAAACTTGGGTAAAGGGCAGCTGATGAAGGAAAAGTATATACTTTCAAAGCAGAGAATCTGTATCTGGACTCATTAATATGTCATCTAGAAACAGGCAAATCTAGAATCCTTAAGACCAGGCACTGACTTGGCGCACAAGCTACTGTGGAGTAAGTTCATCCTTTAGCATGAGTTGAACCTAGAGCAAATCGCGATGGCTCAAATAATCACTTCGGAAGAGTTGATATTGTTTAGAAATTAGAACTTGAAGCCTCTTGCTCCTGACTAAAAGGCAGAAAACGAATTCTGTCTCCTGGGATAAACAGTGTGCCGTTGCACCAGATTTCAAGAAAGCTAACAATGTTATTGCTGTATCTGATCACAACTCATTTACTCCCTTCCCTAGATCCCATAGTTAATTTTAAAGCATCAGTCTGTGAACATGAGGTGGCTATTTGAGTGTGGCGATATGTCCCCTAGCATATGTTTAAAATATGCGGTGGTGTGTCCCCATGTATTACGGATTGCAGATGAGTATGACATTCTAGCACAAGCAGTATTGTTTGTGATGTTAGAATCTGCGATGTTGTGAAATTAGAAGCCAGGATGCTGTGGGCTTTCTTCCCTCTCCAAGATCTTCATTCTGCAGAATTACATTCTATATTCATAAATGCTGTGTATAGTGCTGTTTAACGTGGTATCACACTGACTTTTATCAGAACTCTTAATATTTAGTAATCTGTTGCTATGTCCAGCTGCTTGTGACAGCTGAAATGTGAGTTTGGAAATCTTTGCACTTTTCAGGTGCAGATTTCTAATGATTACAGCAGATTTCTAATGCGTCTGCTTCAAGAAAATCTTAACTTCTGTTCTAAATGTGGATCCCAAATGCTGCAGCTGTATTGCTCAGCAGTTAGACCACATCTAGAATACTGCATCCAGTTTTGGACCCCTCAATACAAGAAAGGCATTGACAAACTGTAGTCGGTTCAGGAGAGGGTCCCAAGAATGGCTGGGAGGGCTGGACATGTCTCCTGTGAGAAGAAGCTGAGGGAACTGGGCTTGTTCAGCCTGGTGAATAGAGCTTCGGGAGGATGTAACAGCAGCCTACCTGTACTCCTGAGGAAGTTAACAGGCAGATGGAGCCAGGCTTTTTGGAGTGGTGCATGGTGGGAGGATGAGAGACAATGGGCATGAGTTGAAACATGAGTCTCAAAAAGAGAGGTTTTTTGACTAGGTCTAAGAAACTTTTACCTCATGGAGGACAGTGAAGCAGTGGGACAAGTTGCCCACAGCATTTCTGCAGTCTCCGTCCTTGGAGGTTTGCAAGTCCCAACTGGACAGAGCCTCTTGAGCAACCTGATTTGCCTTTGTAGCCAACCCAGCTTTGAACAGGAGGTTGAACTGGAGACCTCCTGAGGTCCCTTTCCACTTGACTTATCCTATGACCCTATGTGTTTTGTATAATAGTAGCTGTCCTGAGAAAAATACTCCAGACAAGAGTTGTAGACTGCCAAGAAAATCAAAGAACTTACAGCCAAGTGATGTTGATGTTTAATTTTCTCAGGATGAAGCAAAAAGCTGGATGAGTTTTGAACAACCTTAATGACTTTGATTCCTTTTCCAATGCTCGTTTGGAAACTATCCCAGCAGGAAAACCAGACCAATTTGAAACATTTTTAACTCACCTACTTGTGAAAAAGGATATTGTCTTATTAACATTTACAATTCTTTCTGCTAGTATAGGTCACCTACAGTCCAGCAGCCCAAGATACAAGTTCAACTTCATAGCAGATGTGGTGGAAAAGATTGCACCTGCAGTTGTGCATATTGAACTCTTCCTCAGGTAACACTTTCAATTCTTTGTGTTTTAATTACATTGTTTAACAAAGGTCTACAAAGATTTTCCAGTGTAATAACTTTCACTTTGAATTCTTGAAGTTCACAAAATACTCAGAAATGATACAGTAGCCTCATTTACCCAGAGAACCACCCATTTGTGTGTTTTGTTCCTGTTTAGTAGATCTATTTTATTGGGCTTACAGTCTTTACAGTACTTTACATATTGTTTGCCATAAAATAAGTCTGTCTCGTCTTTGGAGGTCTTTTCAGGCCTCCAAACTAAAACACAGGCCAACATGCTAAAAAGTGTTGCTTCTTGGATTATATTTATTATCTCAGTTGAAAAAAAACAAGTGCAGAAGCTAAGCTGGAAAAACACAGCTCCTAGTTGTTTATTTTACTTTCAGTGAGAGATGATTTTATTTTGGTAGGGAGAACATTAAGAGGTAGCATGTTGACCGGACGTAACCTATCTAAACACAGAAATGGTTTCTGATAGAAAAAAAATGTACTGGATTGCTGACTAAAACATACCAGTATTCAGCGTACTGAAGCTGGAGCTGAGGAGGTGAGTTTAACACTGAGTGCTCAAAACAGCCTGGGAGGCAGGTTTATCATTGACTGCTCAAACCAACCTGCTGTCAGAACAAATTACTGCAAATATTGTGTATACTCCATTACCTGAATACCCTTCTGCTTGGACTACTCTAATTTTGCATAGGCATAGGAATTTCCTGGAGAACTTTTATACGCTTTCTTAATGTGCAAAATCAAGATAATCAGGTTTTCTGAGACATAGCTTTTTGCACATGGTCATTGGTCTTTTGAGAGAATGTTACAGTTGAAGTTGTCTAAGATCTTTGCATATGAAGTTAAGATTGTTTGTTCTTTCCCTATAAGTAAATGTTTGTCCAGCAGCCTGCTGGGTGCTAATTGTGATACTGCCTTCTGCCTGGGATTGGCTCCAATTCTTTCTATAGCCCTGACGTTTCAGACAGTTTCCTAATAAGGACCACATCTTGGAAGAAAGAAGAATTTGTGGACTTTTTCTCATCTTCTGCTGCCCAGGCACTTTCTGTTCCCCTAACAAATTGAAGGTCATTACAGCAATTGTTCATAGAGAAAAGTCATAATACTTTAAACAGTTTATAAAGTCTTTTAGCTGTCTCTATTGCAGCAAATGTTCTTTCCCACCAAGTTTTACCCATTGTTGAAATTTTTCATTGATTTTCTTTCACATTCCCAGTCCTTTCAGTTTCCAGGCATACTTTTTCCTGCCAGTCTGCACTTGGGCTTCGTGATTCCCTGAGATGTCACCTCTTCCTTTACTTCTCTGTCCAGCTGCAAGGTTCCTCCTTCTTCCCCTTTACTCATTAGAGGATCAGCCCATTTCTCAGCTTTACTATCTCCTGTAGTCATTTTCTTCCTGTACAGGAGCAGCAACTGGTGGGATCAGATGGACTCCTCCTCCTTCCCTGTTTGTCACCTAGCCTCTTTCCAAGAAAGCCTATAAAAATAAAATTGGAAACCAAAGGAAAAGGACCCTGCAGGTTGTCTGAAAACCTCGGTTCCTATCTTTGGGGCAGTCACAATTTTCTGAAAAGGATCTTTTCTTTGTCCATTTTTTTAAATTTAATTTTAGTAAGGGTTGTAACATTGGTCATCAAATGCTTTGTTGTTTCTCAGGGTGAAATGTGGTAAGTGATTTCTAATGTAGTCTTCTCTAAGTTATGCTTCCCTTATGAGTTATAAGTACTTGCTTTTTGTACAGGCACCCTCTCTTTGGTCGAAATGTCCCGCTTTCCAGTGGGTCTGGGTTTATTATGTCTGATTCTGGTTTAATTGTGACCAATGCCCATGTGGTATCAAGCACCAATGCTATATCAGGGAGACAACAATTGAAAGTGCAACTACAGAATGGAGATACCTATGAAGCAACCATCAAAGACATTGACAAGAAATCTGACATTGCAACGATAAAGATTCACCCTAAGGTGAGTGGCATAAACAGATGAATGAATTAATTTGGGAACCCTATTTCAGTTTCATTATTAGCACAGAGTGGTTGGCTGGAAGATGTGTTTAGGGATTCCTTGGAAATACATCTGGGGAAAACAATGTACTGAACAAACTTTCTGTAGGCTTGGAAATTTTTCGTATCTTAGAATTAAATTACTTTGTCTTCTGTGCTAGGAACTGCTAAAAAAGAACAACAAAAAAGTGCAGCTTAGTTAATATGTGGCCAGATTCTGCAATCTTTACCTGAAGATCCAAGCTATTTTGGCTAATCCAGTGCCAGTACATGGACTGCAAGGTGGTACATAGTGTAGGGAGAGTGGCAGGCTGGTCAGCAGCTGGTTAGTATGCTGTTTCGAGGAGGAGAAGAGGACAATCTGCTGGAAAACAGGGAGACCTGATTCAGAATCTTGCTGGCTTTTTTGTCTGGATGAAATTGAAGGGTGCTTCTGCTAGCAGTTTGTTTCTGAAGACAGTTTAAAGCAGTAACACCCTGCAGTATGCTAATTTTACCCGTCATAAGTTTTTGGGTATGTGATAATGAGTGGCTCTTTCATTAATGTAATGGGAAGTGTATGTTCCTAACTTCTGGCTGATCTTTCCAGTGAGGTTATTTGCAGCTATAAACTAATGCTTATTTCTTTCTTTCTGTGTTTATTTAAGAAAAAACTACCAGTATTGTTACTGGGACACTCTGCTGATCTGAGGCCAGGAGAATTTGTGGTGGCGATTGGAAGTCCATTTGCCTTACAGAACACTGTGACAACTGGTATTGTCAGCACTGCTCAGCGAGATGGTAAAGAACTTGGCCTGCGGGACTCGGATATGGATTACGTTCAGACAGATGCCATTATCAATGTAAGTACTAGGTATGTGAGGAGCTAAGCTTCATAGTCCTGGGGCCTTCAAATCCCCACCTATTCAGCAAAGTGCGTGCTCTGAAAGATGAATCCACTAAATAAAAGCAGCTTTGTTTAAAAACAGTGATAGGCTCTACATTTTATAAAAGACTATGCAGTGGCTGCAAGTTGTGTTCAGGTAGTAGTGTTGTGGAAGGTATGTTAAATAAAACTGCCCTCTTTGAGGTTGTCCACGAGGATGTTACATATGACAGACTCTTCTCATTCTGTGGATCTCGTGCAGTAACACATGGTTGTACAGACCAGCAATAAATCAACCCATTTCTCTCTCTGCTTGTTCAGCTGATCTGGCCAAGCAAGCTGTAGAATAGAGCCAAGGTTTCTTTCATCTCCATGCATTAGAACCAGATGGAGTAGTCAAGTTCATGGTATCTGCTTCAATTTAATGACAGGACACCCAGGTGAGAACTTAAGGAGAGGGCTGGGTTGTATTTTTTTGCTGTTGTTCTTGTTTTCCCTTTGCACGTCACATTCCAAGTAAGAATCTAGATGTAAAATAACAAAGTTTGAGATACAGTTCAGCCTTAAGGGTCATAGCACTGCATATTGTATAGAAATGCAAGAAAATAATATCCCTTCACAGCAGGTTGGAGGGATCCAAAGAGTTTAAGTAAAGTCCTTGGGTGTGTATATAACTCATAGTGGTTCTAAAAAGAGCACTGCACACATCTGAGGTAGAAAATGGCCTGAAATTTTATGGCTTAAATCTGTTATACATTGAAAGGAAAGTATTTTCAGGACTTATTTGCTGAACCTCAGTATCAAATTGGATATAACAAGTCATAACGCTTAGTGTTTTACACATGCAAAGTGCTTCACAAATGTTTATCAACACTGACTTGTCAAGAGAAATTGTATGGAAAAAAGAGGGTAATTACTTTTTGTGCTAAGGTATGACATGAAAGTGAGATTTTTCAAAGGCTTCCATGTGATCCAGGAGCTGAACCTCTTAAGACATTTACTTGGAATTACTGGGAATAGGAGAACTTATGCAAAATGGGTTTCTTGGGAGCACACACTGAATTGGTGGCAGAGACACAATTAGAACATGAGATTCTTGACTTTGCCTATACACATTCATCGAGATCAAAGTGTTTTCTTGCATATACTTAGGCATTCACTGCCATCAAGAGCTAATGAGCAAGTTTAGACAGGAATAGCAGAGTGTGTCAGATAATGCTGGAACAAATGGAATAGTGATAGCAGAGGAGGTAAGGAAAATGACAATATATTTGAATTGCTTTGCCATCTTTTGCTTTGCGCAAAATGCAAAGATAGTCCCTGGCATAGGGATGCTTTGTGCTTAGCTAATGCACTAGTTTTCTCCAGAGAATGGGAGGAGTTTGAGAGCTGGTCTATTCAGAGGATTCCTGTGGCTCAGCCAAGACTTCCCTGCAGGAATGTGCATGCAGCTGCCTTCTGGGAAACGCTAGGACAGCAGGAACACAGGGCAGGAGAAAGCAGGGCCACACATTCCTAGATGGAGCTACGCTGCACATGTTGAAGTTCTTTCAGTATCACATCTTTAAAGCAGAGGACAAGTGAATGAAAGATGACATGCTGAGGAAGGCTGAAAAATCATTATCTTGGTTCCTTTGTCTCAGTCAGACACAAAAATCAAGTCTGTAGCCTCTGATCACTGAAAATGTACAACGTGAAAAACTGATCTCTGTTTAAACTCAGACTTTGAAGCTGTTTTTAAATCTTTAATGTCTGTTGTATTTGTCTGAGGTTCTATAAGGTTTGCTCAGTACTATCTAAGTGCAAACAGTTTATATGGCTCATGTTGCTGTCATGCATCACTTGGCTTTTGTTTATTTTGAGTGTTAAGTTGCTGCTCTTGGCTATTCAGTAGACCTACTTGAAAACTCCGGCCTCACTCAGAAATAAACTTGTTGAACCAACATGAAGATGGACAAGGAACTTCTCCAACTCCCATTTCCTGTAGTCCTGCGGGATGTTTCCTTAGAAGGCCATTAGGTATCAGGCAATTTCAGACTGCTCAGAGCTGCTATGTGCTCTCCCTAGAGAGTGTTGCATGTCTGGGGTTACTAAATCCTTACATAGTACCTACCTCATAGCAATATGCTGTGATTAAACATGTAAAGCACTGGGTCTAAGCTTCGGGTCTAATGATTTGGAGTGGTAAGTTGCTGCTCCTAACTTAAGGCCTGTTTCTGAAAGGAAAAAACATCCAATCATAAGTATGGACGAGTGGGGTAAGACCTGCCTGTAATCTTCTGTGATCAATCTTGTGGCCTTCAGTGCTGCCTAGGAAATAACCTGCTCTTTTTCATTTATTACAAACAAAATACTCTTTGAAATGAAAATTACATTTCTTACAATGAAGCACCAATTTATTGTTCCTTTATGTCATTTTTACAGTATGGCAACTCTGGAGGACCTCTAGTTAATCTGGTAAGTCCAGGTGACTTGGATTTTGTTCTGTTTGGTTTCAAGAGCTAGTTTGAAATAAGTGGGAGAATATTTTTTTTTTTAAAAGATCCATAGGTCATACCACCTTCCAGTCATTCAAGCTAATGGTAGGCAGATACCCTGAAACTAATACAAACTATGCCAATTAGGTCTCAGTTCATAAACCATTGAAAAACATTTCCCTGTAGAGCAGAGGAAATTTTGCACAGCAGTAAGGAAAGCGGGATCTGGTAGGAGCAGTTGTGCTCATTCACACTGAAACCTGGGATGCATGGCAAGGAAGTGACCTGGTTAATCCGCCCAACTGATCTGAAAATTGGTTGCTTTAAACCAGCACTGATTTTGCAGGTTGGTGAATTGTGGCTGTAGTGGTAGTAGTGACTCCACTGCCTGCTCAGTGGAGGGAGTCTCTTGCTGAGTGGTGGGATGGACCTTGGACGAAGAAACTGTACTGTAATCTCTCTGGCCATCACAGTTAAATGCAAAAGGGATTGTGAATCAGAGCCCAGATCCTCCCTTACAAGTAATGTTTGTTTTTTGAGTGATTACAACGCTGTAAAATTTCTTACACTGGCTTTTAACACGAAATGCTAGGCAGTGAGCTGGACCCTATCACTTAGGAGCAAATTAATTGGGTGCTGTCTCTCAACAGGATGGTGAAGTGATTGGGATTAACACCTTGAAGGTCACAGCTGGAATTTCTTTTGCTATTCCTTCAGACCGCATCACTCAGTTTCTCACAGAGTCTCATGACAAACAAAGCAAAGGTAAAGTCTGCAAGAAACCGTGACATCTTCCAATTATTATCCTGATCTGTTGGTAAAGTGCTAAAAGACGTGGGTCTGGGATCCTGTTACTGAAAGGAGCAGTGTTATTTTACAATATAGAACACCATAGACTTAGAAACAGAAAACAATTTCACAGAAGTGGGAGAGAAGTTTTATTACTCTAACCCCCAAAGACTAGACAGTGTCTGTGTAAATCTGGGAAAAAGGTCCTCTGAGGACAGTGAGAACACAGATGAGTCATTACAGTATCAAATGATCTTAAGAACAGATGGTGACTTGTTGAAGGAGTCTTATCCTACTCTTTCACATACTGTCCCACCAAAAAGGTGTACTGTGGAGAGTAAGGTCAAAACTTTTAAAACACTTGTCCACAGATGGAGTGTAGTGTGTGCACTATCAGTAGATTATCTTTATTTTGCCGTGGTCGTCTATGTCAGTGCTATGTAATTGGATATTCTCATAGACCCTCAGACCCCAGTGTGTTAATTCCTGAAGAAATACATGGGGAAGGCAGATGGAGAGGCATAAAAACAAAAAGGCCTCTGCACCAAAGAGCATATCAATCTAAATACATCAGCAACTGTCAACTGCAGTTCTCTGGACTCTTTTTATATGCCTGCCCCGTATCTGTCACACTGCAGGAAGTGTCATACTACATGCTGCAGAGCCAAAGCTGATCTATTAATGCTTCATCCAGGCCAAACCTTGCTTTCTCTTTTGCTTGCCAGTTTATCTGTCCACACCCTTCTCATCTTGTATCATGACTGTTGGCTGCTGCTTTTCTTGAATCTTTTCCACATTAATCTTGTCTTCTCCGGAGTTCATCCAATTGTTGATGGCAGGGTTGTTTCCCTATACCATTGTGATCTCAGTGTTCACTCACATACTGCTATTTCAGAAAATTCCCTTAGTCAGAAGTTTTAGAATTATGTATCTGTTTATTCACCTAGGTTGCTAACAGTTTGTTGGCTTCTGAGAGAAGCAGATCTGTATTGCTGGTGATATTACGCTTCAGAACCAAACTGCTCATTTCAAAACAGGGAGGAGCAATGGCTCACCCTGCAGGCATGGCTCTAGAGGCATGAACCCAAGCCTTGTGCAGAAAGCCCACCATCTGCCGGGGAATTCCTTAACAGCGGCTGGAGCTTGGTAACTTGGGATCAGTGCTGTTTAAAATTTTTGTTGGTTACTTGGACAGTGGGATTGAGCGCACCCTCGGCAAGTTTGCTGATGACACCAAGCTATGTGGTGCGGTGGACACGCTTGAAAGGAAGGGATGCCATCCAGAGGGACCTGGACAGGCTTGAGAGGTGGGCGTGTGTGAACCTCATGAAGCTCAACAAGGCCAAGTGCAAGGTCCTGTGCATGGGTTGGGGCAATCCCAAGCACAAATACAGGCTGGGAGGAGAATGGATTGAGAGCAGCCCTGAGGAAAAGGACTTGGGGGTGCTAGTTGGTGAGAAGCTCAGCATGACCTGGCAATGTGCGCTCGCAGCCCAACAGGCCAGCCGTATTCTGGGCTGCATCAAGAGCGTGGCCAGCAGGTTGAGGGAGGGGATTCTGCGCCTCTGCTCAACTCTGGTGAGAACCCACCTGGAGTCCTGTGTCCAGCTCTGGAGTCCTCAGCACAGGAGAGACATGGACCTGTTGGAGCGGGGCCAGAGGAGGCCACAAAAATGATCTGAGGGCTGGAACACCTGTGCTGTGAGGAAAAGCTGAGAGAGTTGGGGCTGTTCAGCCTGGAGAAGAGAANGCTTCAGGGAGACCTTACAGCAGCCTTCCANTACCTGAAGGGGCCTACAAGAAAGCTGGAGAGGGAATTTTACAAGGGCACGTAGTGACAGGACAAGCAGTAATGGCTTCAGGCTGAAAGAGGATAGATTTAGATTAGATACAAGGTAGAAATTTTTTACAATGAGGGTGGTGAGGCCCTGGCACAGGTTACCTAGAGAAGCTGTGGCTTGCCCCTCCCTGGCAGTGTTCAAGGCCAGGCTGGATGGGGCTTTGAGCAACCTGGTCCAGTGGAAGGTGTCCCTGCCCATGGCAGGGGCATTGGAACTGGATGATCTGTGAGGTCCCTTCCAACCCAAACCATTCTATGATTCCATGAAAGTCAATGGAGGCTAGAGACGCCACCACTGAAATAGGCCAACTTGCTCCTGCAGGCACCTTTGCTTTCAGAGAATGATGGAACTTGCTGGGCCCAGCTAGGGGGCCTGGGAGAACTTTGCCTATGGAACTCAAAGAAAAAAAAATAATAAAATATTCAAATTTGTCTTATGATTGTAATGTACTCTCTGGTCTTTCTGATCGTTCTCCTTCTCCCCTAATCAAAGGAAAAGGATTCACACTTACTTTTAGCATCAGTGTAACTGTTGCTACTTGGCACGCCCTGGGCACAGGCGATTTTACAAATGTTTGATTTTTTAATTTATTTTTTTTCACTACTCTGAAGTACCTCTTCTACTATTGCTGCAGAAAGAAGAAGAGTCACTTAAAGCCCTTGATGCGTAGAGAAAGAGAATTTCCAGGAGAGATTTCAGCTGTATTTGAGACGTAGTTTGCATTTTTTAGGCTTTTAGTAATAGCTTTCAGGTTTGTTGTATAGGCGTTATTTCTTGCCATAAGGAATTTATGTAAGCAGAATTTTTGGGATGTTTTTATCATGTTTTCTTTTGCTCCAATTACGTTTGAGTGGGATCCGCCCTTATGGTGCAGTTAGGTCGTAGAAAGAAGTTTAAGGGTATTACCGTTTTGCTCTAAATATCATATTGCCTGAAGATGATAAAATTCCATTAGGAAACTGTTCTTTCTAGCTTTACTGTGGCATATAGGAGATACTCAGAATATTGTGTAAAAAGCTTGAGCTTAGTCTTTTTAAGTCTCAGTTGATCCGATAACAACCAGTTCTATTAAGAAGGCATATATTTTTGAAGTCCCATCCATTGTATATAACTGCAACTATATCATCTACCAAAGTACAGGAGCAGAAAGGGGGAACAGGAGGGAAAGGATGGTATTTGAATGAATTATTTGCACTGATTATTATTATCTAAACATTCTATATTACATAATGTATAATACATAATAATACCGAATGTATTTTTGACAAAAGATTTACCACACTCTGCAGAGATATTTATCTGATGAATGGCTTAAAGCCTTTGCTAATTTTGGGTTCATCGTTAATAATGTTAACCACCTTTTGTAGTTACGAATTCCTAAACTGGTGCATGAAGTTGAGTGTCTCCATCTATATCTTAGTTTTAACCATCTGTGTGTTCTGTATTTACTTCTGGAAGTCATCTTGATACTTAAGCATGGGCTAATTTTTTTTTTACTTCAGTGTCTTTTGTTGTTATCCCATAGGAATTTCTTAGTTTCAGTCATGGCTCTGCATCTATTCCTAGTTTAGACTTGAGCAGAACAGTAAAACTAGAAAGTGTTCAAACATGGATTCTCTAGGGTGGAAGACAGAAAGCTAGCAATTTGACAAAATACTGAACAGAAAAATCAAGCATAAGAGATCAGCCTGGCCTGTCATATGTTAGCAGAAAAGTAAATAAATCTTGCTTCAGATGGGTAAGGAGAGATGGGGCAGTTCCGTGTTGGCCACACCCAACAAGTATTTTATGTCTATCCTCGTATACATCTCCAGAACACTTTATTAGTTATGTTGAAAGTATATGCTTACCTGTGTATTTGTGTGATTGTTACTGATAATTATTACCGATAGTCAGGAGGGCTGCTTAGGAGGCTTTCTGCATACGCATTCAGGCTACTGATTGAATTCAGCTGTGCAGCTTGTATGGTAGCTATGCTGCACGTAATTCAGCATTATAGACTCGAGCTGGTTTCATGGTTTCTGTCTGGCAGCGGAATATCTTTCTTAAATGTTTTCAGGACTGCTCATACCATCTGCAAGACAATCTAAGTGCAAAAGGAGTGAGCAGAGAAGTAGGAGTTTTGCCTGCCAATTAAATAAAAAGTGCAGGATTTGTTTCTTCACTCGGAGATCTTGGTGATGTCCTGGCCCCACTGAAATCAGCTGCCATGGGTATGCTTGTGTGCCAGTTACTCATCTCTACAAGAGTCTGAGTACCTGACCCCCTAATTTGGATTTATCAGTTCTTTTTGCCACAGTTTCTAAGTCATAGACACTTCTGCCTTCAGCCTGTGTTTATCTGTCTGGTTTGTATGTCTATTGTTACAAGCATCTATAAAAAAAGAAAAAACTAACAGTTAAGCAAATACTTGCCTTGCTGTGGAACAGAAATCTCTGTAAATAGTGAACTGCTGCTAGATACTTGAGGTCAGCTGCTTGTGACTTTCTATTAACAGAGAACAGATTCAAGTTTTGTTTTAAACTGGTGGTTGAGGCTGGTTTGCTTGACTTTGTACCACTGGAATCAGTGTTTAATCTGGCCTGGTGTTTACAAGAATGAAATGTGATTTGAGTATCTCTCTATGCTGTAATCTGCTCCAGCTTTAAGCTGCAGTGGTTTCACATTTGTTCAACCTAATTGTTCCAACATATTAACCTTCTTTTAACTACTGCTGGGAGTTCACCCTGGTGACATGCTTCTTAGATTTATGATCTCACTTTATTCCAGTTCTCTTAATTATTTTTTCTTCTGCCTCATGATTGCACAAATTTCCAGAACAACGGGTTTTGAGACTTTTGATTCACAGAGCAGATGTAATATGACAGTGGTAGCTGCAGGTGTCACATTCTGTTCTGCCAATGTGACTTAACCCTGATGTCAAAATGCCTGTCCTTTAGGATGATAAAACACTACAACTGTTTGTCTGTGCCTGTTCAGTCTCTACTGATACTTCTGATAAACTGGACAATTGTATCCCCACTAATTATTGTTGATGAAAACTTTGGGTTTTGTGCAAGATGTTTGACTTGGGTTGAATTGAATGGGATAGACTTCTGCAAAACAAAAGGCCTGATTTTTTTTACCTGTATTCTGACATACAGAATGACTGGAGGGTGAGAAGGAAATGTAGGCTGCAGCTAAAATAATCCATAGCTCATAGCTATTAGTTTTACTTTATACAATACCGTGCTGCTGTTATAGTATGAACCACTATTTGCAGTATGGCAAACTTTTTGTGGAGAGAGGGCTGAAGGCCATTTTGAATTTCAGTGCATGAACAGGAGTGAAATAATACCCCAACCTGCCCAAAGATGAAGGTGGAATGAGACTTAGTCGTGCATAAGTCTGTAGTCATCATATATATATATATTTATTTTTTTTTCCCTCAAAAAGCCTTAGTTTTACAGGTGTCATTAGCCACTGGGGAAATAATTCCCTTTTAGATCAGCAGCATTTCTGCTGTGGTTTTTCGTTTTTGCCCAAATCTCCTCCTTGATGTTTTGTTTCTTCCAGGTCAGTTTCTTTGTCCCTTACTTCATTTTCATTTTTCTTTCATGTAAACATTCCTAACTCAGCCCCAGGAGTATGCTTGGTGCTTCTGCATATTTCTGCATTCCACAGGCGATGACCATCAGCAAACTGTTTAATGCAAACAGTAAACTGTCAGTAGAGAGTCTGTCATCTATGTGTCTCATGAAGACACCTTCATCATTTAACTGTACACATCACAGGGATGGGGGCATTATTTTCAGGTTGGAGAATTAACATGTCTGGATATTTTTAAAAAGTGAAAACATACATTTATGCCATGTAGGCTAGAGAAGCACTATGAGCACACTAGTTCATGGCCATGCCCAAAGCCTTTCAGACTTTGATTTTGAGTAATTGGACTTCTTCATGGCACCCTTACTATAACTGATTTTGATCTCATTAGTTTTACTTTAGAGGAGAGCCAGAACATTCCAGAGAAAAGCAGGGATGATAGCTACAGATGTAAGATTGTTCAGAGTGTAGTAAAGCCAAGGTTTAGTAGTCAACATTTTCACTGACGCTAATGGGAATAATGGACATGTGTAAGATTCAGGACTAATTCCTTTATTTGGGGTTATTTTTCCTGGAAAGAATAAGAGCTAGAGGAGGCTGTGTACATCTCCTTTTCAAACTTTTTGCTTACATGAGAATATGGATAAGCTCAAAGAAATTGTGAAGTAGCTATGCTGGAACAAGTAAGGGGAAATGTTGTTTCATACCGGATATAACTAACTACTGAAGCATTCACTTCAGGAAGTCATTAAACTAAATTTTTTTCATAAGACAGCTGTGCAATATTGTGACTACTAAAAACCAACTACAGAAAAGTGGTGCTGTTCCTAGAGGAGTGGATTTTCACCGTTTAAAATTCTGTAGAGTTCTGGCTAAGGTCTATGGTTTTTTGTGGTTTTTTGTGGTTTCTTGTGTTTGTTTTTTTTTTTAACTTGCTTTTCATTTTTTGGGGTAGGAATAGCAAGCCATTTGTATTAGAATCAGTGTGGGTCTTTTGGTTGTCCTTTCTCTGAAAGGTGGAGGTTTTAATTTCTTTAAATCCCATTTCTACATTTTAATGATAACACCATATGATTAAATTGTCTTGACCAGATTCAGATTAAATGATAGTCGGTTATAAAATTTTCCATTTACTGTCACGTGACACTAGATCACAGAAATTTTCCTGAAGGAAATGTAAATGAGCTCTCTTACCCTCACTTGCAGGGAGAGGGATTGCCATTCTGTGCACCAAGGCTAACCAGTGTAGATGCATATGATTTCTGTTTAGTTTTCTTAAAAGCTGATACATCCTGTTTTAACTGACAGGTATTTTGGGTCATCAAAGTAGTTATTTTTGTCAGTGTTTGTCTAAATTTCTTAAACATCCTCTGTGTTATTTTCAGATGGGAAGAAACGTTTCATTGGCATCAGAATGCTGACAATAACGCCTGCGTAAGTATCTCAGAAAGGTAATCTGTATGATTCTGCATACAAAATGTGGTCTGTAGGGGTTCAGAACTTCATCATTCAGCTTTCATTACAAATCTGCGGAGAATCCAGAAGTGGGTATTAGCATCTATGAAGTCTGCAAACATTTTAATGATATTGGTGAAATATGTGTTCTGAGACCTGGAAAATCACTGTCAGTCATTCTCAGAATACTGATGATAGTGGATGCCCTGTTGATAGCTGAGGGAAATTAAGAAGAGCCTGAACACTGATTTTGGTTTTTGATTAGGATGTGTGGAGTTGCACCAGGTTTTAGGTGACATTTAAACAAGCTGCTGCTTTCAGGTGACCATAAGTGCCAATGACAGATGAGCTGCCTGAGGGTTTGGCAGTAGTTTTATCGGTACCAGTGGAGGCCATATGATGTGAGATTTGGTGCTGCTAACTAAGCATTAACTGGAAAGAAAGTAGTTGCTAAAGTGCAGAACAAAAGCTTCGTGCCTCCATGTTAACAAGGCCAGAATATGGACACCTTCTTCCAGTTGTTTACTGTCTTTTTTTCTTTCATATTGCTGTGTGTCTTGCCATTACCTGGATATATTCTGGGGTAAAAGTTGAGGGCTGTTACACTTGTGTTCTTTCGCAGCAGTAGGCACGTTTCTACTGTGACAATAGACTACAAAATTAAGCAAGACTATTTCCAGATGGGGTTGTAGTAAAGCCACTTTTGTTTATTAAGTTACACTCTTGCAATCCTCCCCAAAGGGTCAGATCCTCGGCTGGAATGAATCGGTGTAATGGCATTAACATCACTGGGCCACCACCGGTGGAGAGAAACTCAAAATATTTTATCTCTGTGTAATTGTNAAGTCAACACAATGTGAGATTTTACTGCTTTTGTGGCATCTAATCNAGCAGTGTAAGATGTCTCCAGGCTGATTTTCAGGAAAAGACTACTTTCCTTGGTGTCTTTGCTTTAGTCATTTAGTTATTAGCTTCCTCAGTACAAAATCATACGAGATGAAGCTGTGTGCAGTCATTTTGGCTTGCTTCCCATCTGAGGGACCCCAGGTTTTCACGGTGGACAGCAGAGTAAGCCATCATTAATTTAAAACCCTGTCTTCCTAGAAATGGGTTTTAACCCACAATGTACACAGACTTGAAATGATGTCATCTCCTCAGAAATGAGAGGATGTTTTTAGAGTCTCTGTTTTGCAGCTGGTTCCTGTCTTCTTTCTTGAGAAAGGGATGCACAAACAAATCTTCAAGAAAACATGGGGAAGCTGAAGCTTCCTTGGAAAACTCACAGTTCTGATCTATCTGCTGACCAACGTTATCAAAAGCTGTATTTTTCTAGATAAAGACAGATTAAGAATGACTTGCAAAATAAAAGAAGGAAATTGCTAGCAAATTTCTGCCTGGTCACCAGCATTAATTCTTTGGGGCAGGAATGCCTTTTGTTGCTGTACAGCAGCTAGGACAGACAGTGCTGCTGTCCCTGTGCTCTTCTGCAGTACCTTCTCTGCTACTGCTGCAAACAGCAAAAGGCAGGTTTTGCAGGAGGTGTATGAGACCATTAACTATAGCATGCTTTGCACAGGTAAGTAGTTTTGACTCTCTTAAAATCTGTGTTACTTGTTTTAACCCACATTCAACCCCTCTACATTCTCATCACAAGACAGTTAATTGTTTGCCCCTTGTTCAAGTCATTCGTTTTTCGTCACAAAAAACAAGAAATAATTGAGAATTAAGAAATAAGATTTTTTTTGAATATTACTGCTTTTGTAGTGGAATCAAATACTGTGTAACTTTGTTCTTCATTAGCTTGGTGGAGGAACTGAAAAACAATAATGCTGATTTTCCTGATGTCAGAAGTGGAATTTATGTACATGAAGTTGTTCCAAACTCACCTTCTCATAGGTATGTAGAGCACATTTTCTTCACAATAAATAAATCTCCCAATAGATACTAGTAGGTATATTCAAGTATTTTATGGTACCAGTCTTGATTTGTATTTAAACAATTAAAAATTGTGCCTTTAGCTTAAAAAAATGTTAAAATATTTGTGCTAAGATTCTGCTCACATTTACAAAAGTGAAGTATTTCAATATCAGATCTTTTTAAATCATAGAATCATTTAGGTTGGAAAAGGCTTTTAAGATCATCAAGTCCAACCATTAACCTAATGCTGACAAGTCCACCACTAAGCCATGTCTCCAAGTGCCATGTCTACAGGTCTTTTAAATACCTCCGGGGATGATGACTCAACCCCTTCCCTCAGCAGCATGTTCCAGTGCTTGATGGCCCTTTTGGTGAAGGAATTTTTCATTATATCCAATCTAAACCTCCCCTGGCACAACTTGATTCATTTTTGTATTCATAAATAGAAACTTGAATTAGGTTTATACGGGAAACAGGATAGCATTCACATAAGGCATTGCCAGAGCTATTATCTGAGATAATGCTTTATCTTAGAAGAAGAGACTGTTGTACAGAACAGGTGAAAAATAAATAAGATACTTCTAAAAATTATTTTAGGAATTATTAAGAAGATGCAAAGGCAATAAAAGGAGCTATTCTGGATTACGTTTGAACAGCAAGAGAGAAATAATTTATCTATAGTTCAGTTGGTACACTTTGATTGTCTTGAGATGTTGAGAGTGTTTTAATTTCCAATGCTTGAAATGCATACTGGAGAGATAGAAGCATGTGTTTGCAAATGGATGGAGTGGAGTGAGTCAGTCATGGCTAAAAGTCTTTTCTTTCCCCTTTGCTGTAGTTCTGTGGAAGACAAAAGGAAAGCTAGGCTACTTGTTTTTGCTGCTTTAGAAGAAAATCTTCAAAGAAATAATGCAAGCTTGATTTTGCATTTAGCGAGTACTGCTGATGTTTCTTTTGCAGTCGGAAGGGTGAAGTTTCCCTTCAATGGAAACTAAAACAAGTAAAAAATTTATCATGTCAGCCAAGGAGTTGGTGAATAGTCTTTGTACTCTTTCTCTGCATAGAATGCCTTTTTTTTATTGTCTTTGCAGAGGAGGGATCCAAGATGGTGATATTATTGTTAAAGTCAATGGGCGTCCTTTGATGACTTCCAGTGACCTGCAAGAGGCTGTGATGAATGAATCACCTCTACTACTTGAAGTTCGAAGAGGAAATGATGACTTGCTATTTAACATTGAGCCTGAAGTTGTCATGTAAATAGAATTGACGAAGCTCTCACCATAATTAAACTCGCTTACTCTGGAACACTAGATACCTCCTTTACAGCTACAGTAATTATACTTCCTGTTGACTAATGACAAGGTGGACTAACTTAATTGCCTGAGCCATTTCTGTACATAGTAGCTAGAATGAATTCAATTATGGCATTTACAGAAGATTTAACCTTCAAAGAAATTTAAGAACTGTGGTCTGGGCAGGGGGAGAAGGAAAACAAATTTTGGATAGCTGATAGAAATGGGGTCCACTTCCAGTTCCTGCAGGTTCAGAGCAGATTTGAAAGACCAAAATACTACTGGAAGTGAGGAAGCCTGCCGACAGGGGAAATTGTTCTTAAATGGTAGTCATGGCTGCAGCAGAACCAAGCTATTGCAGTGCACAACTGAGCTTTTTTTTTATGTAACTTTTTTCAATGTGAAACTAGTATTGGCAAAGCTTGTATTTGTTCTTAGTGCTTCTATGCTACATGTCGATGCAGGTAGATTAAATCTGTAAATATCGAAAGGAACAAAAATGGTATCAGGCTATAGAGTGTTACACCCAGGTCATGCGATTTTGGAATATAGTAAATGATTCTTATAGAATTAATGCCTTATATATAAATCAAAACGATGTGCTGAACAAAGTTAAGTTTGAGAAAGTGCACAGTTTTTTAAGAATTTGATACAAATTAGTTTTGCATTTTACTGGTAAGCTTTGCTGTAAAATTGTTATAGTACTTTTGCCTTGTACTGTGTATGTTTCTACTGTAAGGAGATTAAAGTTTACAGAAATAATGTGTTGGTATAAACCTCTTCTTAAACAAGTGTCTCCCCTCCCTCTTCTGTCAGACTGGAATAGACTCTCCCAAGAGAAAATTTTCTTACAGACAATTGGGCCCTGATGTTATGAAAACCCGTTGCAGTGCTATGGTATAATTATTGTGCCCTTATCTAGACTATGTTTATAAATGCTTTGCACACAAGTCATTTATTTACGCTTTTTTCATATTTATGAATTGTGCTTTGACATCATTTAGAGACAACCTAGTTGGGATCCTGTGGTTCTCAGTTCTCCCTGTACATGGCAAGAAGCAGAAAGGAAGCACTATTAACCCTGTTCTACAGCTAGAACATGTGAGACATGTAATAAACCTGAGAAAAAAAACTGCTAAGAGCTAAATCCAGATCTCCTAGGTACCATAAACCACACAACTATCTTATTTCTTAGCAAATATTGCTAACGTTCCCAGAGAGACAGAGGAGTGTCTCCATCTGGAGCATTTTTTACAGCAAGCTGTGCTTTCTAGATTTTGTTCTTGTGTCTTTGTTTAACTCCTTTTTGCATCAAATGGTGTCTTTGGGGCAGCTAGAACCTTCCCTGTAGGTTGCATCACCTCTAGACTTCCTGGCTAAGCCAGCTGACTTGTTTGTGATGAGCCTTGCATCTTCGGGTTTGTACAACACCAGGCATGCAGAAAAGAGCAGTCTCTTCATGACTTGTTGGCTGTGACTGCAACTATACAGCTGAAAGGTGGATGGGGTATATTCCTACTGAAAATTAAAACTCTTTCCTTCCATCACATTATCACCCATGTCTTTAGTAACAGTGTGACACCCATGCTGTCACTAGGAGAGCTGTTTTTACCCCTTCACCGAGAGACGCTTGGTTGTACTTGCTGGGTGTTCCATATTCAGTATGATCAACTCCTTTCCATTGAGATACAACCTTGGCATCCAGCCTTGCAAAAAGAGTAAGCATGTTGTGAACTCAGGATAGCAGTGACGTGCAGAAGGATACTGTCATGGCTAAAGTCAAGCCTATCCATACATGTATACCATGTTAGGACTACCAGTTTACCAGTACACCGGAAGGCTGTGCTGCCATTCAGCAAGACCTGGACAGGCTGGAGAGTTGGGCATAGAGGAACCTGATGAGGTTCAACAAGGGCAAGTGCAGGGTCCTGCACCTGGGGAGGAACAACCCCATGCATCAGTACAGCCTTGGGGCTGACCAGCTGGAGAGCAGCTCTGTGGAGAGGGACCTGGGTGTCCTGGTGGACGACAGGTTAACCATGAGCCAGCAGTGTGCCCTGGCTGCCAAGAAGTCCAATGGGATCCTGGGGTGCCTCAAGAGGAGTGTGGCCAGCAGGTCGAGGGAGGTTCTCCTTCCCCTCTACACTGCCCTAGTGAGACCTCATCTGGAATACTCTGTCCAGTTCTGGGCTCCCCAGTTCAGGAAAGATGAGGAGCTACAGGAGAAAGTCCAGCACAGGGTATAAAAGAAGATTAGGGGACTAGAACATCTCTCCTACGAGGAGAGACTGAGGGAGCTGGGCTTGTTCAGCCTGAAGAAGAGAAGGCTGCGAGGGGACCTAATAAATGTTTATAAATATCTCAATGGTGGGTGTCAGGAGGATGGGGCCAGACTCTCTTCAGTTGTGACCAGCAACAGGACAAGGTGCAATGGGCACAAACTGAAGCACAGGAAGTTCCGTCTGAACACGAGGAAGAACTTCTTCAGTCTGAGGGTGATGGAGCACTGGCACAGGCTGCCCAGGGAGGCTGTGGAGTCTCCTTCTCTGGAGATATTCAGGACCCACCTGGACAAGGTCCTGTGCAGCCTGCTGTAGGTGACCCTGCTTTGGCAGGGGGGTTGGCCTAGATGAGCCACAGAGGTCCCTTGCAACCCCTACAATTCTGTGATTCTATTATTTACAGTCTGTGTGAGGTGCTTATGTCCATTGATTAGTATTACACCAATTAAAATATATCCATGAGTGTTTTGCTGATTTTTCAAATTTTTGATCAGCAAATTGATTGGTAAGAAGACCCACAGAGTGATGAGCTTCTCTTATTGTAAGAGAAGCTTTTTGGTTTCCAGGTAACACAGTAGTGATTTTGAAATAAATTGCATAACAACTCTTATTGGATCAATACTGAATAGAGTCTGGAAGTGACATAGCGCCGTTAGAACTGAAACAACACACTGTTGTTGGCACAGGCCAAGTGCCTTGGCCTTTTAATCGTGACACTGTATGGAGGGGAGAAAGGCTGTTTCCGTACTCATCAAAAACTGCTGTGTTCTACCAACAGTTCCTTTTTTCTAAGCTTTCTATGAAAATCTTGTGGAGCTTGCAGATGTAACAGTCTGCAAGTGCCATTCCATTGCAGCAGATTCCACTCGGAGGGAATAAAGGTCAGATGAGGTTCTTTCAGAAAGAAAGCAGTGTCAGTTCCTTTGGCTGCAGGAGCATCTGTGTCACTTCAGCTGCGGCGCGGCCCTTAACGGCTGAGATGGAAGAGTAGACTTTATTAATTGCCGCTCATCCCCCTGACATCGGCCAGAGTTGCAAAGGTTAATTGCTCCGTCTTAAGATAGAGTCAGCATCTACAGATGTCAGCAGCTCACATTTAGTCTGTAACACAACCTTGCTATCTGTGTTTCTTGGCTAACATAAAATAAAACAGCAAACAGCAGCATCTAAAACAAAACGTTCAGGTAACACGGGTCTGATCTTGATCTCTCAATGAAACCGGGAGCTGCGGCTTTTCCAAGGCAACATTGAGTCAACAAGGTGAAAGTTTTAGACACTCTTTAGTCTGACCGCTCTTACTACCACGAAGATTTCTGAAGCCTCGTTATTTCTGCAAGGCCTAATCAGCAAAAGAAGGAAAGAAAGAGCTCAGCAATGACGCGATGAAAGATGTAAGCATTTTGGGGTGTTTCTCCCTGCAGTGGGAGCTGCTCAGCGCTGCCATGCAAGTTAACCCTGTCAGAGGAGCTTCCTCTCCCCTGTCCTGCCCACCCATGCCTGCAATGGGGCTGAGCACCTTAAAAGGCAAATTTTCAGGCTCGATGTTCAGTAGAAGAAGACAGGAATGAGATAAGACTGTGCATAATACAATTCCATTTGTAAACAGAGATGGGGGCTGTTGGGAAGACAAGGTATGGGTGAAGCAGAAAACAAGAAAGGGAAACGGCACAGAATAACAAGAAAAAAATTATATCCTTAGGAGAGAATATCTTTAAAGAAAAGATAGTCTGTTAGTTTCTTTTATATAATTAGATGGGCATGAGACTGGGCCAGATGTCTGTACAGCTGCTGGGTACTTGAAGACCCTTTTCTCCAGGGGTGGCATCTTACATTTATCTGTGTACCCTCAGAGCATTTTGGGATGGCAGGGAAGGGTGACATCCCAGAACACCAGTGACTCTCCCCAAGAGGAACCGGTAATGGAGAGAGCGCCTTTAGAGCGCAGTCAGTGTGGCACGCACCTTGGCACCTTCCCTGAGCTTCACATAGCAGCTCCTATGGCTGATTATTTGCGGCTGTCTGCTCCCCCACTACACGAGTGCTCCATCGCATGGGTATCAGTTGAAAAACACGATGTCACTGGAAAGAGAGGCACTTTCTATTTGCAAGCAAGGAAAACCAAGGGACTTCCTTCCTTTACAGGGGATCCTGTAGTTCTGTCAAGGAACTGGGCATGACACAAGAGCTGCGTGAGTCTTGGGGCTTGCCTGCATGTAGAAGACGGGCAAAGCAAGCTGGTGATTTGGAGACCATGGCCAACCCTGCCACACAGAGCACTCTCATGGTCTGGCAGTCGTACCTGCTGCGGCTCCAGGAATGTTGTCCTGTGTGGATCTGAAAAGGCTTGGAAAGGCTGCAGAAATGTCACACATAAAATCAGTGCACAGCAGCTCTCCGGCATAACCTGTTCTCTGCTCGCTGCTCTGTATGTTCTGCACGAGCTACCCTGAACAGCTGCATGCCAACCAGCAGTCCCTCCATTCTGTACATCTCTTGTGACTGCCTCTGTACCAGCTGTTCTCTACAAAGCTCTTCTGCGTGGCTTCTTCCACAGTGGCTGTTCCACACTTCTGCATTTTGCCCTCCGCAGCAGCTGCTGTTTGCTCTTCGCCACTGGTTTTGCACCAGCTATTCCACACCACCGTATATCCCAGACAGCAGTCTCACACTCTTTTAATTTTATTTTGACTGCTTGTTTCTTGCTTGAGGCTTTGCTGGTTTAGCAGAAATCTGGAAGAAAGAGGAAATTTTTTTTTCTTCGCAAGCTCTGAAGTCTGGAGTGCGGTGCTGAGTATTTCAAGTCCATAGTGTAATACTGGGGCAGTGGGTTGATGAAAAACTTATTTAACCGCAAGACACTGCAGGATATAGAAGGTGATGCTGCCTCTGTTTAGGCACCACCAGCCAGGAACTGGTGTTCAAAAACATGCAAGGTTGAGAACTTATCCCAGAGAGTGTGTGTGTGGATATTATGGGTATGCTTTCTGTACCCACATATAGCACTGAAGTCTGAGGATTGCTTTGAAGTAGGAAAAAGACTTAAAAAGGGGAGGGAGAGGAGGTGTAGCATGTTTATTTTATTTTATTCCACTTATTTATTTGGGTTTCTGTAATCTTCATTTAACTGGACATGCCTGGGGAAAACATCCAGGTCTGTGTTCCCATCCCTCTTCCCACAGGAGCAGATTATTTTTGCAACTTTGGTGTTCTGCAAATAGTAGATTTGGTCTTTTATCCAGACCTTCCCAGTGCTTGTATCAGCAGACACAGCTTGGTGGGGCTTTGGTGTAGAACTTTCTAGGTCATGCCATGTGTTGTAAACCGGGGCAGAAAGAAGAATCACCAGCAGTTAAAGCAGAGTTGCTTGGAAGACCTTGCTGGCTGGTCCAATTCTCTACCTTCTGGCAAACATGCGAGGCAACGTTATATTGCATTTTTCTACTAAAAAATGCTCAGCAGTGTATTCTCTAGCAGTGAACTAATGCTTGGGGAGCCCAGAGCCTGGACAGAGGAGTGGAGCTTCAGGCTGCAACAGTCACAAACAGAAAAAGAGGAAAAAGATATTTATTTTTGCTCTTTTGATTTTTATCCTCTGGGGAGAAAGGTCAGACAGAGCAGACCTCCCCCCATCGTCCCTTCCTCTCCCCCCCCGCCTTTCTGTCAAAACACTCCCCCAGAGACTGTGAGAATATGTCAATACTAAACAGCATTTTCCCTATAAAGATCTCTGGAGAATAACAGAAGCAACTGCTCACTCTTTCTTTCTTCAACAAACACTGGCCAGGCCTTCACAAATGGCCAGCTGAGGCATAGTCAGGAAAAAACAAGTTCTTAGAGGAAGGAGTCGCCAAGGAAAATAATTGGGCAGCGCGAGGGGTTTAGTGACGCAGCTGCACAGCTGCGAAGTTCAATGACTTCTTGATTGCCTCTATCTGAAGTTGTGTTCCACTATGAAATGATTTTCTACCTCCGCAACTATAAATAGCAGGGCATGATGATTTGCTGCTTGAAATCCCAGAAACAGCTTGGGAAAAATACTAAAACCAAACCTCAACAACTAATAAGACAACAAGAAGCCTTCAACTATCTTCTCAGTAAGAGCACTGTCAAAGAAAGACACTGAAGCTACAGAATATAGTGCTAATGCTTTGAAGATGATTTTCTAACATCTCAGTTGGTCAAGAAGATGGTGCAGCACTGCAGCAGTAGTGCCAACTGCTCTGTCCTTTGGTGGGAGAAGTCCACGTCAGGGTTGGTGTTGCACCTACTGCCGGTCGTTTCATCTGAGCTACCTCTCTAGATGTCCCTCAGCATCGGCGGAAAGAAACAGTAGCTTTCCTCTTCTCAGAAAGTAGAAGTTCAAAAGAGGTCCAAAAAGTTGTGTCCTAAAAGTATTTACTCTGCAGCCTGCTTCCTGTAACGAGGGCCTCAGATGACCAGAATCGATGTACACATCTGTGCTGTACAAATCCCAGGTTAGGTGAGGTGACCTTCAATCCTACAATCTTAGCAGGTTTCAGAATAATGGAGATTTTGCCTTTGGTTACTAGCTAAATTTCAATCCAAATTTTAAATGAATGAAAAAAATCTCAACATTGTCTCGTGTCCAGCAGCAGTAAGTCGTAAAGCTCTGGGGAAATGTAATAAATTAACTCTTTCTGAGTGTATTAACACGTGATATTTCACGGTATTGTCTAGGTTGATCTACGAGAGCATGGACTAGATTTTTCAGTCGAAGGTAGCCAAATGATGGACCATGCCCCACACAAGTGTCAAGCTCACTACACCATGACATGCCTACCACAGCCACCTACCAAAGGTTCTCTGATCAGAGCATTAATTACACTTGCCTTTCTAGCTGTTTTATCTCTAAAGCTGTTTCTTTCCTGTCTATAAATCCAGATGCAAGGAACACAGGAAAATATACCTAAAGCACCAAAAATGCTCCCGAATACCTTTTTTTATGTACATAAAAATTTCTGAGCTTGAAAGTTGGTAGTCTTTGTGGTTAGACAGCAGTACTCTTTCCCACTGCAAGTTATGGAGGTCTTCTCCTGCAAGCTGCATATCCCCCTGGAAAGCTGTCTATTGCTTACATTAGGGGCATAAAGCTGCCAGTGGTGCCTCTACAGAAAGACTTCAGCGTCTGAAATATGTTACTCCTCTGGGATGAAATATCGCCATTCTGGTGTGCTAAAATATTGCCATTCTGGTCCATAAATCTTACAATGAAATCCCCCATTTAGGGAAAAGCAGAGAAAATCTTGTGACANGTTAAGAGAGTTCTGTTAAGAGATGTTTTGAAAAGCCCTTTACAGCTTCTCAGTGGTTTGGGATGTCGGATGTCATACAAAGAGGAGAAATCAGTGGGAAGAGTTTTAGGTGATGAGAGGTTCAGTGACAAATATATACTGTTGTTTCAGGTTTTTCTCCCTGAAAGGGCTGTACATAGGGTCTGGTTTTGCTGTTTTTTTTGCTGTTCTGAGTGCTTGTGAGATTTTTTCAAGGAAAAGTTCTCTGACTTTTTGCTAATCAGTATCATTAGTGTAAATGGTAAGGGCCTAAACAACCTAAACAACCACAAACAGAAATCAGCAGCCCCTGGGAGCAGGCTGGCAAACTTCTGTAAATCACAACCACTCTTTCAAAATAAAGCAAGCTTTTCTACAGCTTGGTTATACCACTGAATCAATTTATGTTTGTTTTGAAAAGAAAAAATAGTAATTTTTACACATTTTGCACCAGTAGACATTACAGATTTGCTTTAAATTCGAACAATATTTGCAAATCTTTCTTTTCAAAGTGTTTTACCCCAAAACATGGTAGGTAACTAAATAAAATCAGTATTTACTTAAGAGAAATGTGAACCTTCTCTAGGATGATTTTTCAAATAGGCAGTATTTTCATAATGCAACATTTATTTTCCATAGTACTGAAGAAATTTGTAACCAACAGAGTCAACTGCTAATGCTGCCAACCTTAGTGGCATGGAGGCAGGTTCTGAAATGAAAGACTAAGGCGTAGAAGGTCTATAAAAGAAACCTGAAAGTTAGCTTGTCAGCTAGAAAACCTCTGCCATGGACTTTGGGTAGATTTCTGTAATTCCGCTGGCTGCTGCAGGTCAGGCACACATTTGCCTCTACTTGTAGCTGTAAAGGCTGTGAGAGTTCGCGGTGACTGCTATTAATTACAAAAGCTGGGGAGAAGTTACCTCCTCCAGCTTGCTGATAGCAGAGACCTTCCTTGGCCACCTCCAACTGAGCAGGCTTGAGAATAGGCAAATGATAAATCAGCATAAAATACAGCATTTCCTTTTCCCCAGAAAACTCTGATTCCAGTTTAATGACACCAACATTAATTCTGTAACACGTAAAAATTTACTACAGCTATCATCCTGGTCAGGTCAATGAAGTTTGGTGAGTAAATGAAAACAGATGCTTAAGCTTCAGATAGTCACTAGATAGCAAGGAGTTGTGCAGTCAAAAAATCTTACATTTTGAACAGAAGGAACTGTTGGTACAACTGAATTTTACATGTGCAGTATGGGTTTATAGTCACAGGTGCACTCTGTGGTCCTTTTCTTTTTACAGAAAAAATATGGAGGAAGTCAAAGAGTGAAAAATGAGCTACACGCCATCCCACTCACTCTACGAGTATGGAGGAAGAAGAAGCAGCAGAGAAAGGCAATCGCAGCCTGAAGCGGCAGCTACCTCTTCCTGGGGTTAGGAGTGGCTGGATGATGCAGAGGTTTTTTTAACTGTCGATTTCTTTATACAGTCCCCTTCCCATGGCATCGGAGGTCCAGATTCTCCAGAAGATGTAGGTGGTATGCCATGAATACCTTATAGACTGCATGATGCTCTGTGTGTGGCTCATGGGTACTATATTTCCTAGAGACTGACCATAAGACAAAATTTATATGTGTGTGGTAATTTCTGACACCACAGCACTGGTTTGTGTCCTGATTTAGGGAAGAACAAGTCAGAATATAAACAACTTTCATGGAGCAAACATTTCCTGCAAGTTCATCTCGACACTTCAAATCACAGTGACACATTTTGATATTCATTTATCTCCCTAAAAACACAGCAATACCTCAGCCAGAAAGAAAATAATTTACATCACAGAGCACACAGAGAACCTGGATTGAAGGCAGGGTGAGAGGAGGCTTTTTATTTTACATATTGTAAAGCACAGAAATTTTTCAGTAAGTAGATGATATATCCAAATCTCACATTCCATAGGAGTATTAGGTAAAAAAGTCTTACCAATATCTGGCAAGCAAAAGACAACCATGACAACCATATTTTCACATTGCATGCAATTTGTCAGATTTTTAATGGCAGCTATATATTAAGGAAAAAAAAGGAGATTTGCTCTGCAGTAAGAATCTTAAGCTAAAGCTGCATGATTTTGAGAATCTGCTTCATGTTCATGTTTTAAATTTATACAAAATAGGAAAGAGCTGCATGAAATTAAAGCTTACTGCTTAACGATGTGTAGCAGAAGTCTTTCTGCTGTTAGTACCAAAAATATTTCAGCTCATTCTCACTGATAATTCCCCACCTCTATTTGTGCCAACATTAACAAATAGAAAGTCATATTGATTGTAATGTGCTACACAGAGCAGGTTTGTTTTAAACTGAAATTCTCCCCTAAAAACAGAAAAGAAAATCCCAGTCAGTGTGCTATTTCACTTTATTTTTTGTGTGTGTGCGCAGAGATTAGGAGGATTAGAAAAGAGGGTCTTAGCAGCACAGAGGGTGTTTTGGGTTAAACCCAAGATCTAATCCCACGGCTGCAGCAATAGTATTTTGAAAAATCATTTTTCAGCTGCTATGGTAAATGTTTCTAAAAACAGAGGAGAGGTTTACAATCTGTTACAACAATGAATCAAAATAACTCTGCTCATTTTCCATGTTAAGTCTCAAGAGCCTTGGTAAACACCACATTGGTCACTGGAAACAGGAGAATGATTGACAATGTAATGCAACCGAAAACCTGAAAGAGAAAACAAGTAGATTAATTATCTGTTAAATTAATACTCCTCTACTCCTCAGAGTTCTAGTCATGAGAGCTGGGTCTGCTTAACAAATAAACTGTCCGTGGGTCCAGCACAAGTACCCCATAGAAACCTAGGGCCTGATTCCAAAATCTGTGAAGGAAAACATATGCTTGAAGTTAAGCACATGATTAATACATTGGTGAGCATTGAAATCTGGTCTGTGCTGGAATCCTCATGATGCAAATATTAAAACGTCCCTTCAAATCTCTGCGAGTGATCACAGTTTGCCAGTCCAACACATATTTCATCTGCCGTTGGTAGCAAGTCCGTAGTAGCCCTGATCTTGAGTGACGATAACATAGCAGACACACCTCATTAACTCCAGGTTGTATATGTGATACAGGATGCATTCACATGTATTCATTTTGCATGCATGTCTATACAAATATAACATACAGAAAGGGGAAATTAATATAAATAAGAATATAAAAATTGTAGAAGCATTCACCAGGGAAACGCAAGGATGAATGATGAATTCTGTGGCTAGCAGATACTCAAAAATCTGACCCTGGGAACTTTAAAAGAGCTGTCCTTACCCTTGATCAGCTAAAAACACTGGTGAAAGTATTGGCATTAATGCAGAAAACAGCGTCTAACAGATGTTTCTGTCTGTGATGAGTACAGAGATACTATCAAATGAGATAACATGAAATGTGGCAGTCAATTCATATGATAATGATGAAACACTTCCCAGTTAAACAGTAGCTTAGGATGAAGTTAGACAGCTGTATCTAGAGCTGTTTTTTTTTTTGTTCTTTTGTTTTCTTTTTGTTCTTTTTGCTCTTTTTGTTCTCCCCCCCCCCTTATTTTATCATCAGGTTCAGATAACTTGTAGCCATTTTAAAAGCTGTTTAAACTGTCTAACAGTTCATGTTAACTTTCTGTAAACCTTAGAACTGTGGTGATGCTCCACGAATAGCCCGAAGTGAGACTGGAACATCTCTGACATTTTTAAGGGCTTCTAATTGATGAACATATAAATAAGCATCAAAGGGGAGATTTTGACGGGATTTTTAAGTCAGACTAACAACTTTACAGCTGATAAAATGAGCTGAAACTGGAAATGATAAATGTCTGGAAAAATGGGATGATTTTGATTGTATTTTGTGCAGACCACAGGAATGAGAATCACGTGGCAGTAAGAAGAGGAGGGAGGAGGTGGCTGTGGTAAATAAACTCTGACTTTAATCCAGATAAAATGTTTTCTGCAGTTTATTTGAAAAGCAGGGGGACTGCAATTCAAATCTATTCCAGACTGTGACTGCTGCTGGACTAGTTCAACTCCTCTGCTTCAGAACTTGCATACATTAGATGTAGCTGCTAAAAATTCCTAACATGAATCTCTCTGAAATCTCAGGCAAATAAGATTATACTATCAAATTACAAGCGCTGTCCGTATGTGGTTAAAAAAACCCAAGACTCACTGAGCCTGTGTGGTCTGCAAGAAGATAGATGTCTAAACGGACGTTGCCTCCTCTCTGATGTTCAGTCTCTCCACTGAAACCTTAGTTCATGACTGTGAATATGTGCTTTTACAGGGGTCGGAATTCAGTGTCTCAGCAGGGTAAAGGCAATGTGCCCAGTTACTCACAGTGGTGTCTCTAGGCATCCTAATGTATAATTTGGACTGACTTTTAGCTGACAGTTTAAATGCCAATGATTTTTTTTTTTTTTTTAATCTTGATCAGTCACCATCCATTCTCCAATATGTTTTGTCTTCCTGGCACAAATTCGTACTCTGTGTTTCCCCTTTATCAGAAAGAATCAGTTTTGGGTTGTTGTGTTTTTTTTCTTCCTTCTTTTATACATATTTCCGTTGTGGGTCAAGTCTCAACTAAAAAATTCTAATAGGGTATTAAGGTTCCTATAGTTTAAAGACAGAATAGTAAAAATAAAATGAAAGTATCCCTTAGAACATTTCTTTTTTAACCTTTATAAGCTAATGCCATACTTTGTATCACAGGAAAAACTCAAAGCTAATATGTAAAACAAGGTTAATTCAGCCTTGACAGAAAATCTTCCAATTCCTTGTAACTCTTTGAGGTGCAGTGTCCAGTGCTTGACTCAAAACTGTGAGAAGTCAGAGGGCAAAGATGCTCTCCATTTTTATGGGATTTGGAGGAAAAAAATCCCAAATAAAATTTGCTTCTAATGGGAAACACTTCGCAAAATGTGACCTGCTGGTCTCTTCATTATATGATATGAAATACTTGAGTAACTTAGGAAAGATATTTGCATTAATACTTAGGCATATAGGCTTATTGATTTGATGGGTTGTCACCCAAGACAAAAGAAAAAGTAGCAAGTAAGGGCAGGTTCTTGCAGTCCATGGTGTTACTTGTGTGTATGAGCTGCACACAGTGCTTGAAAGGCGAAGGATATCCCAGGTTTTCAACCAGGTAGAAGTCAGCCCGTGGCCAGTAGCCTGATGGCCTGACAGACTGCTGTGGGGCAACGTGTTATTGTGCAAAAGTTGCGCCTGTGTTGACAGATCTTATCTGCACATTGACAGCAGACATTTGTCTGAAAAGGTCAGTTTTTTTTTGGAAAAAAGACTTCGTTATCAGCCAACTGCAAAATAATTCAGCATTTGAACAGCCAGGAACAGGGAAAATCCCCGTAAACATCTTTACACGTTAACATTGCATTTGGTTCTGGAAGGCCTGAAACATCTGGGAGTGGCTTGAGCATTTGCGCTACAAAAACCAGCTGACAGTTTTAAGGTGAGCTACAAGCATCTGACAACAAGTCAGCCTCCTCATAAATCTGTTAGAAAGCAGAATATGCACAGACTGCCTGGTATTCTCTGTTTTTATGCATGGAATCATATAGCAGCAGGTGACTTTAATGTAAAGCAAGTAATTTGTGCACATTACACAGTATAAACTCATCAGGCGGCTATTTTGATACTGGCAAGACTTCTGAGTAAGCCAGTTGTGAGGAGGAAAATAGAAGACGAGTTTTATTCCATTTTCTTTGATTCCTCAAGATGCAAGAAAGCATCCAGCCTTTCTGCTACAAAAGCATTCAGAAGAGCCATTAAGGATCATACTAGAGCTGTATGTTATGTGCTTCGCCACTTAGGTTAGGTCGTCAAATTAAATAACCTCTAGCTTCGTGATCCCTGTCTTTCTGCTCCCACCCATTCCTTTTTGCCAAACCGCCTTTTCCAAATAGTTGCAGCAGACAAGCTTGGGGAAATGTCAGGCAAGGAAAGAACAGAAAAATCTGAGAAATTCTAACTTTTTAATGACAATTCCTACATTATTATTACCTATATACAATATTGTAAATCAGACGGGAGGATGTAGTGAGGCAAGATGTATTCATTAGCTTATAATGAATTAAAGCTAAATAAGAAATCTTCATTATGGCATGGGAAAAAGTAATTTCCTCAAAATAAACTTTTATTTTTGTGGGAAAAAATCATTAAGCTGATAAATATTGCTGAACTCTATTTTCAGTGGTGACACTGAGAAGCAATATGAAGAAGGCAAAGAGTAAATTCAGGCACCAGTCAATCACTTTCATCCTTGTTGCAAATGTAGACAAGGTACTAGTCTTTGTGATTATAATTACAAGCTGCTGAGAACTGGACTAAGAGCAACAAACTCCTTTTGCATTTGTCATGAAGCAGCTATAATTTTATATGAAAGAATGACCTGAATTTGAGCCAAGTGGCCAGCTGGAAAATATACAGCCAGTTTTAGGATCTATATAAATGACTGTGTTGACTCCTTATGAAGAAGCAAAGCTAGAAGTGTTCAGATCCCTTTGAAACACTGCAAGAATCAAACAGCAGATAAATGAAACCAAATGCAGGACAGCCTAGTCCTGTTATTCTATTCTATTCTATTCTATTCTATTCTATTCTATTCTATTCTATTCTATTCTATTCTATTCTATTCTATTCTATTCTATTCTATTCTAT
>Ga0065711_1028518_pt1 | contig 40707 bp, 14 predicted proteins | sample Hoacrofraction12_FD_59098 | JGI IMG/M metagenome (GOLD analysis project Ga0065711, IMG submission 59098) | Hoatzin crop microbial communities from Cojedes, Venezuela - Epithelial fraction 12 v2 (version 2) | ecosystem: Host-associated > Birds > Digestive system > Esophagus > Crop | place... | reverse complement strand
TTTCGCAGACCAGCTGGCACTGCTTTTTTTTTTTTTTTTTGGCACGGCCTGCCTGTCTTTTTCCATTTTTTTTCTTTAGGCTATATATTTGTACTAATTTGGGAGACAAAATTGCCTGGTACTTACCATCAAAATGCCTTTTTCTGTGCCACTGTCTGATAACTGAGAACAGGCCCTGAGAGCAGCATGTAGTCATACGTAGTGCATATAGACGACATTTGTAAAAGAGAACCTGGCTCATACTCCACTTTTACAGGAAACACTCATTGCATGACAAGATTTGTTTTGATTTAGTTCCCAGCAGATGTGAAATTCCAAGTTTTGCAGATGAGGCTCTTCTCTTTTTTGATAAATATTTATCTTCTGAGTCGCTATGGACCATGTCTATCTACCCTCTGAGTAGAAATTCTGAAATGATAGAACATTAATTTTATTCTTCAAAAGGTTTTGCTACATGAATTTGAAAAATATCCATTTCTTTGGCTGCTTTTGTCATATTTCAAATTTTGTGTAGAGCAACATTTTTTTTTAGCTAACTATAATTTCATTACATTTTTTGTAAGTGGATCCAAATCTTACTTGAGCAAATACATTGCTTTGTTTTCAGATGCCGCTTTTTCTATGCATTCTGCATGTGGTATCCTTCATTTAGTTCTGCTTCTGTCTTAAATGTTCTGGTCTGATTTCTCTTCCAGAAATACTACTGAAAATTTTTGAACTCTTATTCATTATAATATATTTAGTTGTTGGCCACTGAAGAAATTAAGTATGTCAAACACTAGAAGTTACCCAGCTGGATTTCTACTCTGTTCTCTTTATTCTGTACAGTTTTAAAACTTTTGCATCAGGTCTAAAGCCTATTGATTATTGTTGACTCAAGCTAATAATTTCCACTTAAAATAGACAGTGAATTTAGTACACTTTTGAGATAAGGTGAACTTCCCGCATAGACCATTAAATCAAACAACTTACTGGCTATTGATGTTAAATGGAATCAGAACTTAGTATTTACATTTATTATAAATTATTTCCTAATGTTCTGCTAACTGAATCTGTGCACTGACTGAAATATTGATCAGAAGATTTAAATGAAAAGCAACCCTGAAATTAATACCAGTAGCAGTAACTATGCATTTCATCTGCTTAGTTTTTTGTGGAACGTACATGAGTCAAGTCTATCTTACTGATTTAAAAAGTGCAGATAGAGTCCAGGCAACTTTGTCAATGCCATCCACTGTATACTTAGTCTTGCTAGAAATCTAAATTGCCTAGTTTTTCCTGGCATTGTTACGTCATGCTTTTAACCATGACAAGTATTCTATACAAGGTAATTATTTCTCTTAGGGAAATGAAGTACATTCTTTGTAAAATCTTAATGAATGAAGACAGGCCAGAGTCATAATTTTCTCATATCAGAAGATTACATCCAAACGCAAAAAGCTGAAATGGGTTGATGGATTCAGTGTTCCACATTCATCCAGTGTGAAGCATACAAACGCAAATCCTCGGCCAACTACCAAACGATGTTAAATATTGCTCAGATACTAGTTTGAGACGTTAACTTTGACATCATGTTCCATGGATTTTGTCTGTCTGCAAGGTATAAAGAACAGCAAATCTTTAATATCCTCCAATCTCAGCTGGGTATAGAGCCAAGCTCTTCTGATGACTTGCTCTGCTCTAGTGCCATGGCCAACATGTGGACATCCCCACTGAGGCTGTTCTCTAACCTGTCATGGCCTTTTTCCCTTTCACCAACAAACACATTTCAGCCTTGCAGGATTTAAAATAGGACCTGCAAATAGATGAAACAGTAGAGACAGGGAAAAAATGCCTACCTTTCTTGCCAGCATTGTTCTACTTGTTCTGCAAGAAAGTATTAGTTAAATCGTGGTGAGTTGATTGGTTTGTACATTCACCTACCACAAAGGAGACCAATGTTTGTTTCCAAGGAAGGCTGCAGTACTTCATATTAAGCAATCATTGGAGCAGGGATTAGAAATCATATTTGACTCATACCTCTCAAAGAGGAGTCCATTAATGCAGCACGTTAATAACAAATTGTGTTAAACTGTTAAGATAAATTAGTTTCTAAGAAATTTCAAGGGAAAATGGTATAACAAATACTACCCCATTTCTCTAAACTTTGTATTCTCAGGAATTTATCTGTTTGAAGGGTCATTGGGGAGTGTGTATTTTAATGAATGCCGAATTATGCCTGCAATAAACACAAAAATAGTATTCTGCAAATAGGTCTAATGAGAGATACTTTTTGTAGGCCACAATTCAAGAAGGTATGTAGGACCTCTCATTGACTAAGCATGTAAACAGTTATATTTACTTCAGGAAGTTTACAGATATGCTCACTACAGGGAACATACTCAGCTCAGGACATCCAAGAAATATAATACAAAACTGCAGGCAGGCTGAAAATCATGATTTCAAGTTCTTGTTTCCAAGATTCCAATTTTCTTTCTATGTTTTTATTGAGTTTTTAAAGTGAAACTCTCTGAAATTCCAAAACCTTTTCTGGAACTGTAGAAGGGAGTTTCAGGTTATATTTGCTTCAGTTTGATAATTTTCATTCAATTAATTTTGTTTTGTTTGTCAGAAGCTTTTTGATTGTCTCAAAAAAAGTCTAGTACTCTTCAAGCATAATCTTTAGTTTGCAACAAAAAAGAGTATTAGTTCCAATTACATCACTAAATCAGTGCTACCTTTTATTTTTTCTGAACGCAGTTGATCATCTCTATGAATTTAATGTTTAAAATCACTGAAAAACAGATGTCCACGTATATTTTCACATATTGGATTATGTTTTTTTGCATACCTTATGTGTATCTATTTTATGATAAGCAAGGTAATTAAAAAAAAGAAAGGAGAAAAAAATTTCATTGGAACTCTTTATTCAGTGTGACTTCTCAAATGAACAGAGGATTTTCAGGAATACTTAAATAGCCATGTTTGAAATCATTAAGGAAATGTGAGTTACACCGAGTCATAGAAAGTATTCTCTAAGGACTCCTGAGACAGTAACCAGTGTAATCCTTTTTCCTAAGGCAGAACCAATAACATATAAGCCGTTCACAGTGGTTTTTCCAATCTGTGCTTAAAAATGTACAGTAATTGGGTTATACCCCACCTGGAGTCCTGCATCCAGCTCTGGAGCCCTCAGCACGGGAAGGACATGGACCTGTTGGAGCAGGTCCAGAGGAGGCCACAAAAATGATCCGAGGACTGGAGCACCTCCTCTATGAGGAAAGGCTGAGAGAGTTGGGGCTGTTCAGCCTGGAGAAGAGTAGGCACTGGGGAGACCTTATAGCAGCCTTCCAGTACCTGAAGGAGGCCTGCAAGAAAGATGTAGGGGGACTTTTTACAAGGGCATCTAGTCACAGGACAAGGGGTGATGGCTCTAAACTAAGAGAGGGTAGCTTTAGGTTAGATCTAAGAAATGAATTCTTTACTATGATGGTGGTGAGGCACTGGAACATGTTGCCCGGAGAAGCTGTGGATGACCCCTCTCTGGCAGTCTTCAAGGACATGCTGGATGAGGCTGAGCAACCTGGTCTAGTGAGAGGTGTCCCTGCCCATGGCAGGAGGGTTGGAACTAGGTAATTTATAAGGTTGCTTCCAACCCAAAGCAGGCAATGATTCTATGATTCTCTGATACAGTTGTTTTTCTATTGTGGTGCTTAATTGCCTTTGCATACAGGTCAGTCATATGGACACTCTTGCAGCAGTTTAGCTTATTGCTCCACTTCAGCGTAGTTTGGAGTTGACACAGAGAGCAGTTGAGTCTCCTCTTCTTCCCTGGTGTCTGAGGGAAAGGAGGAAGGTTCTTCTGGAGGGGAAGTAGATGGCCATTACGGGTGCATCTGTGGGCAGCTGAAGGTGCGAGGCTGAGCCCCGGGCTCCCTGTCTGGGCCACGCAGCCGAGCGCTGAGCCCAGCGTGGTTCGGAACGGCAGCTGGTGCTGCCCTTGCAGGTGGGTCTTGGCTCCTCTGGGGATGGAGCCACAACTACAGCGCAAGTCACCTACACCAATGGCTGGCACTGTGGCTGCACTGGCTTTACCAGACATGGGGGAAGCTTCTCGCAGCTTCTCACAGAAGCCACCCCTATAGCCCCCTTCTACCAAAACCTTGCCACGCAAACCCGTAACAGTAGATTGCAAAGCGCTGTTTCTGTGCTAATGAATACTTCATCTTTTCTCCTTCGAAAGTATTTCACTTTTTAGTGACCATTACCTAAGCATTACAGTTTGAACCTCTTCTTACAAGATCTTAATTAAATTGAATTAATATTTAATTAAATATTGAACAATTTAATATTTTTTATTAACCTGTAGTAAGCTGTTATACTGGTTTATATTTTAGTTATTGGGTCTGGCTGTAAATGAAAATAAGGCTCTGTTTCACTCAGAAAAAAACCCGAACTTAACAGCCCAGCCATTTTTCAGTATAATGATACTAGCAGGAAGTAGTACTGCTATTATTTCAAATGTGACAGTAATTTTCTTTCAGAAAGTTGTCTAGAAACTCTGTTAGTGTGGTCCCATTACTGTCATTGTGAAAGGACGGGTATTTTTAGAGAATGGAAAATAGAGTCATTGTAGAAATTGAAGAATGTCTAACGGTTTCCCCTTTAAAGAACAAATTTCTTCATATGGGACAACATGCAGAGCGCAGTAGGAGTACATCGAGAACTGAAATGAAAATATAGATTTCATATGGGAATTAATCCAAATTATTTAGATGGTGTGACTTATATTTTGAAAATGCATACAGACATACCACAGCTACGTTGCTTATGCACAAAGCAGGTTACATAGACAAGTATATGTATGTGAATACATTTGTTAAGTATAATAACATGGCAACCGGCAAATTAAAAATGGCTATATGAAATACAGGTTCAGTTATTGGCAGAAGTTAATTAAAATCTTGGCAAGATTGTTTTCCTTGATGTTCTATACCTAATTGTTTTTAAAAATGGATACTTTTGATAAACTTCCTGGAATTGTGTCTGTCATCTTTAAAGACCCGTTTAGTTTAGTCAGTACCTTGTTCTCTGTTCTAAAAGTTAACATTGGCTTTGTTGTTTGAACACAAAGCATGTCTCTATTGTCACTTCCAATTTTAATTTTAGCTGGTCTGAGAATTAAAACATTTTGAATTCTGGGACAAGTACGAATTTCAAGTCTGACTCCATGAAAGCCTGTAATCTTTACCTTATATTTTATCCACCTGTACACACCTCTGTTCACATATCATTATTAGGTTGCAAAGAAATGCTCTTAAAATCTAGGAAATACCAGAAATAAACTTGTCTCTGCAATATTATCCCAGGCCCCTTGTGTACTTTTCAGTTTTTAGTTATATTTTTAATCTTTATTTCAAAGATATGTTATCTTTATTTCAAAGATATGTTAACTTTACAAATATTTCTTTACACTTTTCATAATCGTTCAGGCATAAAGAGATGGACCTGAAACAAAAGCTGTAATAGAAGGTGTAATTGACAGAGTTAGAATTTGTCTGGGATGTTCAAATTAACTTACACACTTCTTTCATACTTTAACCACATACTTCAACTGTTATTCTAGAACATTATTCCATTTCTAAAGACCTTGCAGATAAACAATGACTAATTCAAGAAAAAAAACCTGTATAATTCTCTTGAGTGTATATAATTCTCTTGAGTAAAAGCTTTTCTCCTAGTGAAGTGTAATCCAGTTTTTTATAAATACATATGTGTTTATAAATTTATGTCTGTGTGTAAGTGTGTGTTTGTGGACTGCAAAAAACAGATATAGAAACTTTTTTAAGAACAAAGAAAGGAGTAGTTTATATGAATAAAGACACACTAAGACCTAACTTTTCAACACTGGTTTTACTGGAAGTTGTAAGAGATGGCCAACAGATCATAGCTGGTTAATTGAAAGGAAAAAGGCAGCTTTATTTTTGACTGTCATATATCTTGAAACACTTACTGAGTTCACAAAGTTTCAGTTAACTCAGGAAGAAGAGACTAGAGTGTTTGAATATGATAGATTTAGCAAGCGCAAGAAATAATAACCAAGCATTACAGAAGAAGAAATTATGACTTGGATCTGACCAAGCACAGACATTTTCAAAGTAGAACTCTCTAGTTGTGAATTAACAGGGCATACACTAGCTGAAGTCTGAAGCAGCTGTCTGGACATGTAGGCGCTGGATAGTGCCCTAATCTATCGGGTTTACATGGCAAGGTTTTGGTAGCTGGGGGGAGCTGCCAGTGTGGCTTCAGTGAGAAGACACCAGGAGCTGCCCCCATGTCAAACAGAGCCAATGCCAGCCGGGTCCAAGACAGACCCACTGTTGGCCAAGGCTGAGCCCACCAGTTGTGGTGGTAGCGCCTCTGTGATAATGTATTTAAGAAGGGGAAAAAACTGCTGGGCAACAGCAGCAGGGAGAGAGGACTGAGAGTATGTGAAAGAAACAGCTGTGCAGACACCAAGGTCAGTGAAGAAGGAGGGGGAGGAGGTGTCTAGGCTCTGGAGCAGAGATTCCTCTGCAGCCCATGGAGAAGACCATGGTGAAGCAGGTTGTCCCTCTGCAGCCCATGGAGGTTCACTGTGGAGCAGATATCAACCCATGACACCTTTCTATACACAGTCTCTCTCAGAGGGGCTTCCTTTCTCCTGGTTTTGTTATTCTTGACACCTGGCACTGTAGACAATTTTAGAGAGGGGTAGATTACTGGAAGATTTGAAATTAATCCATTAAATAAAAAAAAATTTGAAGTTTTCAAACCATGGAAAGCATGATGAATGAGTAAGTACAGGAGAGACAGCAGCTTGATCTATTGCTATATTCAAAAATTTAAATAAAAGAAGCTGGAGGATGCACATTTCCCCTGAAGAAGCATGTGAAATATGTGCATTGGTGAATAACAAATTTGAAGTGGTATATTGTATTGTGAAGGAAAAGAGCTGCTGTTACTGGGCTTGCCATGCACTAAGGTTTGTGCTGTTGTCAGGAGGATGTCCTTATTGATGGTTCGGAGGTCCAGAACAATTAAACAGTTTAAAAATGTCTCCCATAGAGCAGAGAAACCCTTAATAGGGAACAAAAGGGATCTGGAAGAAATTAGCACAGGACGTGTATACGTAGATCACAGCACAGCTGAGATCACCACCAAGGTGTCTGACCTATCTGGCAAGGAGAGTGTCCATGGGAATGACAGATTATACTTGGAAATGTTTATTCATTTTTATTGCTTAACCCAGCATTTTGTGAATGCTGTTGCGTGGTGTTTCCCTATCAATGTGCAATGCAGATAAAGATTTTGAGAAAATGAAAATTTACAAAAGTTCAAATTCTCAGTCAGACTGAAGCACAAAATTTAACTCTACACATGTACATCCAGGGAGAGATACAGTTATATTCCAAAGAAATAAGATCAAATTTAGAGATTTATGTATTTTGAGCACTCATGAAAAACTGAAAGTATAATTCATCCCAAGATATTTATTATTGTACTTTGAAACTTGCACTGAAAATGGATGTATCTGTGTTGGACAACCCAGCCTGTGAGAAAATGGAGAACATGCCTGATTCATCTGATTTGCTTTTTAGGATATGTCTGTTTGGTTTGGTCATATTACTGCTATACTGTTTCAGTACCTCTAAATACGTCCAGATGTATATAATCAGTTTGAACAGATAACTTGATGCATATAAGAAAATTTCTTGTCTTTAAGACTGGATTAAACTGATTATAAAGCACTTGCTGATGTTGTTTAAAATGGCCTAGAAACCTCACCATTTACTTTATGAGAGTTACTTTTTTTTTGTCTGTTATGAACGTAGACTGCAGAGACACAATCTTTAGAAAGTTTACAAAAAGTGCAATTAAGAAAAATACAAAGTTAATTTTTACAGCAGCAAGTTTTAACCCAAACCAAACAAAGAATGTAGCCAGTGTCAGATGAAATGGGACATTAACTGCCCAATCTACTGCTCAGTTTAAGATACTGTGGAGAATGACTGAAACTACCAGAATATGTTGACTAGGATGGCATGCTTCCAGCCCCTAACACCAAATAATCACAGAATAACAGAATGGTTGAGGTTGGAAAGGACATTTTGAGAACATCTAGTACACCCGCACTAGTTCAAAGAAAGGTCAGTAAAAGCAGGTTGCTCAGGGCTGTATCCACTTGGATTTTGAACATCTCCAAGGATGAAGACTCCACAACCTGCCCGGGCAACCTTGTCCAGTGTTTCACCACCATCACAGTGGAAAAATTTCTCCTCTGTTGAAGTGGAAAATCCAGTATCTCACTTTGTGTCCTTTAACTGAGCACCATAGCTAAAAGTATGACTGCATCGTCCCCTCTCTGCCGTCGGATATTTATACACATCAGTAAGACCCACCTGAGCCTTCTCTTCCCCAGGCTGAACAGTTGCAGCTCTCTCAGACTCTGTATGTCACATGCTCCAGTCCCTTAATAACTTTCATGGCCCTGCACAGAACTCACTCCAACAAGTCCATGTCTCTTCTGATTTCTTGCTAGTTGGCTCCCATCTTGTACTGGTGACTGGTATTATTCCTCCCCGGGTGTAGGATTTGGCATCTGCTTTTGCTGAACTTCATGAGGTTCCTGTTGGCCCATTTCTCCATCCAGTCCATGTCCCTCTGGATGGCAGCACAACATTCTGGTGTATCAGCCACTGCTCTCAGATATGTATCATCAGCAAAACTTGCTGAGGGTACAGCTCTGCCCCATTGTCCAGGCTGTTAATGAAGATGTTAAGCGGAATTGGTCCCAGTATTGGCCCTTGGAGTGAACCACTAGTGACGACTCCAACTGTACTTCATGCTCCTTGTCCCAAAGCTTCGAGCCCAGCAGTTCAGCTAGTTTTCAGTCCACCTCACTGTACGTTTGCCTAGCCCATACTTCATCAGTTTGTCATTAATGATACTATAGGAAAATGTCAAAAGCCTTACTGAAGTTATAACAAAATCCACTGCTCTCTCCACATCTACCAAGTCACCTCATTATAGAAGGCTACAAGGTAGGTAAGGCATGATTTCTGCTTCATAAATCTGTACTGAATACTGCCCATCCTCCTCTTGTCCTTCATGTGCTTTGAAATGGTTTCCAGAAGGATTTACCTCCACCATGCTCCTAGGCAGGGATTGAGGTGAGGCTGACCAGCCTACAGTTACCCTGAGTCTCCCTTCTAGCCCTTCCCGCAGTAGCATTTGCTTTCTCCCAGTCTTCAGGAATCTTTCCCAGTTGCCATGACTTTTCAAAGATAAACAGGAGTGACATCTGCATGCTCCCACAGGACTTGTGGGTGTGTCTCATCAGGCCCCACTGACTTTAAGTGCTCCCTAAACTGTTGTTTCTCCACCAAGAGTAACATGTCTTTGCTCCCAGTTTTCTCACTGTTCGCAGGGAACTGGGATTACTGAAGGCTGGTCTAAGTAGTAATGACTGAGCCAAAGAAGACATTGCTTACCTCAGGCTTTTCTATGTCCTTTGTCACTGGGTCTCCCACGGCTTTCAGCAGTGGGCCTGTGTTTTCCCGGTCTTACTTGTGCTGCTTAATCTGTAAAAGCCTTTTGTGTTGCCCTTCATGTCCCTTATCAGTTTCAACTCCCGGTGGGCATTTCCTGACACCGTCCATGCACCCTTGGACAGTGTCTTTATATTTCTTCTGTGTGACCTGACCTTGCTTCCACTTCTTGTATATTTCCTTTTTAAGTTTGGATTTTTTCAGGAGCTCCTTGCTTACCTATGAAGGCCTCCTGTCACCCTTGCTCAATTTCTTACTCATCAGGATGGACCATTCTTGAGCTTGTGGGAGGTGATCCTTGAAAATCACCTAGCTCTTCTGGAACCCTCTTCTCTGCAAGACCACATCCCATTGAAGTCTTCCAAGGAGATCGCTGTGCAGGCCAGAATAATGCAAAAGTTCTCTGGAGTGGTTCACTTGACAGCCTCCAGATAGCAATCACTAAATTATTCAAGAAAAACTAGCCTTCCCTGCACCCCAGTTAATGCCATACAGCACTAAGCATTCTTTGTTGGTGGTGGAGAGATGTAGCAAGTTCCTACAGTCTCTCTGCATGCCATGTTCCTATTTCTGTCTCACCCACTCCCCAGTACTATCCTCATCCCTAAAACCAACAATGTTGAGGAAACTTTGTGCTTTATGTATACTCCAAACTGTGAGTAAATAGAACAAATATACATAAACAAGTTTGTGTTTACCAGACAAATTATTAGTTTACATTATATTGTTTTCATTCTATTGGATAAACAGCAGATAATGTCTATCAATTCTGTTTTTTTTTTTCACGCACAGTATATTCACAGGTGTCTGTTTGTTGAGACATGTGGACATTATTTAGGCAGTTTAGAGAGCAATATGTATTTAGATGCATCACTGTTAGTCCTTATAACCCAGTGACATAGGCTGGTAGGAAACAAATAATCAACCTAATAAAATGCACACTGAAAAAGAATGCAGTCAGACACTGATCCATATTTAGCGTGGTTGCTATGGAATACCACAGATTCACATGCTGTCGACCACTGACATGTTATTCAAGAGGAACAGGGAATTTAAAAAGACAGAAATGGACAGATGAGAATTCAAAAAACTCTATATAAGTATTGTGTTTTGAAAGAATGGTGCAGGTGATACATATGGTAGGAGTCAATCATTGCCAGACACTGTGAAACGTTAAGGAAGTTGCTGTACATCCACTCTAGCTGGACACATAATGGAAAGGAGTCATTGACATATTTTATATTTTCAGTCGGTGAGGATAAGGAAGATTTATTCTGCACTTTCTACTGGCTTACACAATGTAAGATATGTAAGCCCCAGGACACGGTACTGTTAGAGCAAATGACCTTGCCGTCTTTTGGCAATACTCATAACCGAAGGAGTATTTCAAGTCCAAATGGCAGAATAAAGTATCTCGGAGGTTAACCAAACAATTTTAGAAGTATTTAAAGCTCTGTATTACAGAAATGCTCACTGTTGTTGGTACTATGCTAGCCTGGCAAGCAAATATATACTATCGGAATCTATCTTTAAAGCAGCTTAGCTTTGGAGACAATGTCTGGGACAGGGTTAAAGGCTGGTGTTTTGTTAAAAAGTTGCAATTGTCAGAGAGTAAATGAAGCAGAACTTCATCAAATTTAAGTAAGACAGACGGCTCCTCCTTCCCATGTGATAGATTTTTGGCCTTGGTTGCAGGTGTTCTACAGTGGACCAGCTCTGCCATTCAAACAATCGCTGGTATGAGCACTGTGAGGCCACCTCCGCAATGTATTTTTGTAGATAAATATGTGCTTCCATATTGTCTGTGTTAAAATTAAATTCCTGCTAGGAAAAATTAATGGTGTATGATGTATTGTTCAGTAGGAAAAAGATTTGCCTGACAATTGCTTCTTTTTAAGTAGGTGATCCATAATGTAAAGAAAATGTCATAAGAATATAATGACTGTATAATCTGAGAATACGTTGTGAGTTGTCTTGGTCGTATGTTGCTTTTTGGTCATATATTGCCTATTACTTGCAAAATTTGAATAAGCTGTATTTTACATGGTTACTTGGAGGGAAGAGGCCAGCTTTTATACAGTTAGATCTTTATGTGCTATTCTTTTCTCTTTTGGCTTCAATTGCCCATGTACATCATGCATAAACCAGAAACACTTAAACTCATTGGACATCTCAGGCACATCACTAGGGCTTACACATTAGCAGTATCATGTCGTCATCCCCCCAGACTGCTTACACAGTCACCCAAACTTGTCTCTCATTAATCTGTAGAAAAAACATTGTAGGAAAAAACCTGTAATTATGTAATTTTGCAAAGAAGAGCAAAGAGGATTGCTTTTATAAATGGCCATTGCAAACTGGTTTTGGCACGATGATGCTTCTCTTGTTTCTTCACTTACGCAGAAGCAGGAAAAGACTTCTAGTGTATTCACATCAGGAAACCATGGATGAAGGAAATGTTCATTAACGGGTCAGAAAAGTCAGACAAAACAGTAAGATATGAGTGTATATGACACTCCGGAAAGTATTTCTAACTACATGATATTTTTCTTTCTGTGTATACCCTCAGGGATCATCTGTCAGAGTGACTACTCGCTCTGGCGTACTTTTTAGGCAGAACGAATTATTTTCATTTCCCATAATAATATTTTCTGTCCACAGGAGCTCTTCTCCTGCTGTGTTAGGGATCATATGGATAAATTGTGTACTGGGAATCTGAAATGTCAGAATGACTTCAAAACAATGCATGCTAAAATTTAGGTAGCAAAACCTATGACAAACATTTTTAAGTAGTGTAGTGGTTTAACCCAGCAGCTGGCAACTAGGACCATGCAGCCTCTCACTCACTGTCCGGTGGGATGGGAAGGAAAACAGACAAAAAAAATAAAACTTATGGGTTGAGATAAAGACAGCTAAATAATACAACAAAGAAAGGAATAATAATAATAATAATAATAATAATAATAATAATAATAATATGAAAAGCAAGCTATACTCAATACAATTTTTCTCACTACCTGAAGACCGATTGCACAGCCAGTCCCCAAGAAAGAGACTGAAAATTCACAGAAAAGAGATTGAACTCCTGGAAAAGAGTTCCTGCACCCCAGCCAACCCCCATTTATAAACTGAGCATGATGCCTATGGTATGGTATATTTCCATTGGCCAGCTTGGACTGTCTGACTGGCTGTGCTCCCTCCCAGCTCCTGCACACCTGCTCATTAGACGAACATAGGAAACTGAAGAAAGCTCCTTGATTTCTTAGCAACAACTAAAAACATCACCGTGTTGTCAACATCCTTCTCCCACTAAATCCAGAACACAGCAGCTACTGGGAAGAAAATTAACTGTGTCCCAGATGAAACCAGGACATTAGTAAATAGAAAAACTATTCCAAAGATAGAGGATATATTAATGATGATAGTGGAGTATTATTTCATTGCTCCTGTCTTAAATTTATACTTTCGGTATACACTTTGAATTTGTTTGCATTTCTTTGAAATATTTGTAAATTTTGTTGAATAAACACTTTTGTTTGGCAGGGTATGTAAGTGCAAATGTTATATTGACAACATAGTTTTCTGTCAATTGAGATTTTCTAGATGAACCTAGGCAACTTCTTGTCAAACTTGGCCTCTCACAGTGGTTTTAAAAGACTTTAATAGTGTTAGGTTTAGAAAACACTAGCAGAAATGAGCTTTTCCATACTAATTCTAGCTTGCAAAAGGTGTTCACTGCCTCCCATCCTCCCTGAGTTGTTTTGGAATTTAACTAATAAATCCAAAACTTATAAGCATTTATTTCTGGCAGGACAACAGTCAATGTTAAATAAAAGCTACTAATTTTTTATTTAGCTTGAAAGTTTCAGACCTGCTAGTCCTTCAACTAGAAAGTCTAGTATTTTTCAACAAATCAAGGGAACTCCATGGCAGAAAGGGTAGAGTATTTTATTTTTTTAAGATTCCTGGCAAAGTGAAAAATGGAGGACTACAGACATTACATATCTATATACATTTAAAAATATATAAAATTTTAGTGTTTTGTATATTATGTATATGTGTGTATTTGTAGTATTCCTACATACACACAAATATACATATGCAACTGTATATTGATTATATAAAAAGATATATATACATGCATGCATACATGCATACATACAAATAAATATATATAAAATGGATTCTTTTGAAATAAATAAATCTAAAACAATTTCTCCTTTTGGCTAATAATGAAGATGTTATTTGAAAACAATTGGAAGTGTGCAAAGCCACAGAAGCTCAGTAAGTTCTAGTTCACTTAGGAGGTGTGGAGGGTATGGGAAATGAAAGAAACGGGGAGCTTCCCCAGTACAGCAGTTCCAATAGCAATGCCAGATTATGGAGTTCCCTCCTCTGCCTATCTCAGGGATTTGTTTCTGCTCCTGCAGTACAGTTCAATTCCTCTTCCACCTCCTAAGCCTCTAATCTGCTTTCTACTTAACTGAGGAAGAGCCAGAGTCCAAGAAATGAGGTAAATCATGAATATCAATGTGCTACTCACACCTGGCTGCTTTTTCTTTTATGTTAGGGAGATCTACTGTCTCCAGAAATCTCAAGGTCTCATGTCACCGTAGATTCCTGAACATATAAGCAAGAATAAAGAACAATGAAAACACACTGTTGCCTGTGTTTCAGACTCCTGGAAAAGTCCATTGATATCCATGGTAATATCTCTTGCAGTCTGCAGTTCAATACTTCATATTTCAGCATATCTCTGTGAGTGTAAATGACAGGATCTGGGTGCCTTATGCAACCTGTGGCAGTGTGTTTGGTTCTATACTGTGTCAGTACTTTACCTGACATCATACTCTGCTTGTTTTTTATGTACATCTTTTATCTCCTGTCCGTACTCTGTGTTGTTATCTTTAGAAAAGAGTAACTGAGGCACATCTATCTGTGGCCAATGTAAGGAATGCTTCTTTAGCCTAGAGAGCACACATAAGAGAAAGGTAGGAGTACAGATTTAGAGGAGTACCAGATCAACTAATAGACCTAGCTGAACAGTAGAGAAAACAGACTGACAAACTGTTTTAACAGCCAGGGTTTACAAATACAGTAGGTCAGCTGTGGGCATTTAACTGCTTTGGCATTTAAACCTTGCCTAAAAAAATGGAGAAGTCACAGACTACATTTGCAACAATAGCTATACATGTCTGAGAGCTGCTTTAGTTCATATCCAATTATTATAGCAATTCTATTCTGCTCTAGGGCCAAAAATCAAACTAATATAATGTTCATATGCTATGGTTACTTTCAGCTAGGACAAATATATTCAGCAATTTGCATAGAAAAAGAGCAGAAAATGAGAAAGAGGAAAGGACAGAAGCCATAAAACATGTTTTCATTTCGCTCAGATCTGTCGCACCTTTACTTCTCAACCCAAGGGGGCAGGCTGTTTTTTGAGATTCCCAGTTACAAAGAAATTAGCATCTCACACCCATCTATGCATACTCTCAGCTTGCATTTCTCAGTTGTGTTGCTCTTTGGCTTATGATCATCCGTGTTTGACCCATACATCCAGTTTGCTGTCCCGCTCTGCCATCTCCAGTGATAAACACCTAACTTTTCATCAGCTTCTAAATCAATGTCTTTGCACTGCATACTGTCAAATGTAATTTTATGTTTGGTTTTGTCTACAATTTTCTTATAACTGGTCAAGACCATTGATATGATACCTCGAAATATACTCACACATCCTGGCTGCATCTTCACTGAATCTCAAGACACACCTTCCCAACCAGTATTTCCTTTCTGTCTTTGACACATTTCTTCAAGTAGTAATAGTCCCTATTTCTTTTTGTATTGTGAATGAGATTCTAATTAAAAAGTAGAGTCTCTTCTGGTGTTCATTCAACATTTGGACTGCACAACATCGCAAATTCCATTTTTTACCCATTATATTAAAACATTGTCTCTATGGACAGCTGCTAAATTTTTCAAAGTTGCGCTTAATTTTTCTGGTCTCCTTAAAGTAGGATAATTTTCCCCACTTTTATAAAGACGGTGTCATAGAGAGAATGCTTTCTAAAAAGATCTTTATGGAAGCTTCCTCTTTGTTTTTCCTGAAGTATCTTTTCTAGCAAAGAGGACAAAACTCAATTTCGTATTTGATTTTTTACAGATATTTTTTCGTCTCTTCAATTTAAAAACCACAAAGAGCAGAAGTCAAAGGTTACACACAGTATAGAAGAAAAACACTGAACAGAAGCTTTGTTTCATTCTGATGTAGCTTTTTCTATTTACATATTTATCACCTTTGATAAGAGACCTACACTTGAGTGTATTTTTGTGATTTGATCTTAAAATCTGTTTTTGTAAGAAGAAAATAATGGTCTTATTTGCTTTACCATTTTATGTTATTTACTCTTCTCTAAACATTTATCAATGGTGTAAAAAAGGGAAAAATCAGCTCTGCTTTAAATGCAAATGCTTAAATGACAGTCCGCTTGTGAAACATCCAGGGTCAATTAATTTCACTCCATTTCAGACACGTGTTAGACTTCGTGTTAGACACTGTAGAGTTCTACATCTATGCTAGTTATCCCAGTCCTTTCTTACAGCAAGTGGAGGGAAGTAAACATTTCTTGTCTGATCTATCTCCATTAGGATGAGACAAGCTGGCACCAAGAAAAAATCTGTTTTCCTTCAATGTGTATCTGTCTTCTCTGATCTATCTTTCTTATTACTTTACCTCCCTGATTATTACATTTTCTAGAATTTTTTTTTAAAGTTGTAATGTTTCTCAATCATAAGTCAGGAGATCCATGCCCTTTGAATCCAAGACAAAGCAGGTGATTGCCATCATGAATGTTCTTCACCAAGAGCCAATGAAGAGCTACATGGATTAGCAATGATCACACATTTGTGTGAAGTGTATTGTTCATATTAGATGCAGTAATAAATAATAAGTTTTAATGGATGAAGGCACTTTATACTGAATTGTAGATGGCTGTAGACTAGAGGGTGAAGTTTTATTCATAACTCAAGAAATCATTAGTAGGCTAGTCAAGTACAAAGACACTGGAATCTTCATATAGGTGGCACTGTCCCTTGTTTAGCAGAAAGATACTTCCAGAATGACCTCTAGGGAATGTTAAAGGTGATAAGCTCTGGGGAGAAAGAATTGCATGTGACTGCTATCACTAAAGGGAAAAGAGATTATTCCTAGAAAGCCACCCTGGTTTGTTAGAGGAAATCTTTTTGCTAGATAGTATCTGAGACCTGCTTCAGTTAAATCATGAGCTGGCAATGTGCACTTGCAGCCCAGAAAGCAAACTGTTTCTGGGCTGCATCAAGAGAAGCGTGGCCAGCAGGTCGAGGGAGGTGATTCTGCCCCTTTACTCCGATCTCATGAAACCCCACCTGGAGTACTGTGTCCAGCTCTGGGGCCAGCAGCATAGGAAGGACATGGATGTGTTGGAGCGGGTCCAGAGGAGGGCCATGAGGATGATCAGAGGGCTGGAGTACCTATCCTATGAGGACAGGCTGAGGGAGTTGGGACTGTTCAGCCTGGAGAACAGAAGGCTCCGGGTGACCTTATAGCAGCCTTCCAGTACCTGAAGAGGGCCTACAGAAAGGGTGGAGAGGGACTTTTCACAAGGGTGTGTAGTGATAGGAGAAAGGGGAATGGTTTTAATTTAAAAGGGGGCAGATTTAGATTAGATATTAGAAAGAACTTCTTCACCATGAGGGTGGCGATGCACTGGAACAGGTTGCCCAGAGAAGCTGTGGATGACCCCTCTCTGGCAGTGTTCAAGGCCAGGCTGGATGGAGTTCTGAGCAACCTGGTCTAGTGGGAGGTGTCCCTGATCATGGCAGGGGGGTTGGAACCAGATCCTCTTTAAGGTCCCTTCCAACCCTTACCATTCTATGATTCTATGGGACAGCCAGCTGTGTTTAAGTGGAGGGAAATAAATAAGAAACATTTATTTTTATATGTGCAGGTTGAATATGACTTTACTTTTTATATTCACATGGGTCTTTTATAAACATCTATAACTGTCAACTTTATTTTTTCTATTATGAAAATAAAACAAAAATCCCAAGATTACTTTCTAATGTCAAGGGATAAACAGCTAAGCAAACTGCCTTGTTGTGAGGCAAGAGCATGCCTGATGTTCAGCAAAGGTATTGAGAGACTGCAGAGTTTTCACTAACATAGAAGTCATATTAACCTTTCTGCCTCCTTAACAAGCCTAATTTAAGCTCTAAATAGTGTTTTAGATATATGAACAGGTGATAGAGCCTGAAATGAAGACGTCAGACCCCTTGGAAATTCCAAAACAGCAAACAAAGGTGAGGAAAATCTTCAAAAGACTTTCTTTTTATGTGTGCATGTAATTAGTTGTTATAGATACTCATTATTTCATTTCCTCAAAACCCTGAAGTGTGCCAGCACAGTAAATGTAGAAAGAAGAACCTAAATCCAGAACTGTCATTAGTACAATATCTGTGATCCCAAATGCCATTGATGCTGAGATGAGGTATGGCATGTGAAGTGGAAAGGCTGGTGTGCTAGAGAGCGTTACATTAGGTCATGGTGAGGTGGATTTGAAGCTAAGTGTTAGTGGCTTTGGAACCGCTAATAGATTTTAGGGGAGAGGAACTGAGAGGCAGAACTTGCAGTGCATTATTTTTTCAGTAAATACAATATTTTTTTTGTTATTTCATAAATTTTCTGATGAGACACGTTGTATTCACATTCAAGACTCAGACACATCAAGCTACCACAATTCAAGTGAGCATAGAAAGGTCTCTTTCCAGTGTTACATATGGTAACTAATCTTTATTGTTTCCCAGTGTGTTGGATTTTAGGTGAAGTCAAGCTTTCTTCCACTGAATTTTTATGTTTTTCTGGATTGTCTATCTGAGGAATCAGGTAAACTGACAGGAGATATGAATTTTAGATATAATAATCATAGGTGTACAGTATTTGTTAAGAAATCAAAAATTTGTACATGGCAGATGTAAATATTGTTCATAATTGCAGACAATGACTTGAATGCATGTAATAGTGAAAATAGGAAAGGAAAAGTTAAGTGAGGCTGTAATGTGATAAAGCACTGGAAAATAACAGTGGTTTCCCTCTCTCTGCCCTTGGCTGCATGCAGCCTCTTCCCCTCTTGTGTCGGCTCAGTCGGCTGTGCAGCCACATGTTGTTCCCCTTTCCTGGTGTTTGGCGGTGGGGCTCTGCTGGTGTGGAGGTTTTCTAAATTCTAAGTGAATAGAAAGGAGAGAGCTATTATTAATGCATGAACTTGGAAACTGCTTGCACAGTATAACACTCAAAATCTTATTATTGCTGGAAGGAAACTCCTTCTATACGTGTGGAGCTACGATTTTTTTGTAAGTTGAATTTGATAGTGTAATCAAAATAAAGCTAGAAGTTATAATAATACTAATACAATACTACCATTTAATAATAGTACTACGTTGGCAGTCCAAATTAATATAGAAAGTCTCTGTAATACAGTTAATTATACAGAAAAATAATTCTTAGTCTCTACTTATTTTCTCTGGTGTTATGTTCCATTTCCAGTGTCCCTCCAAGTTCTAAAGGTTGTTGATGAGTCTTTCTCAAGTAGAGGAGACAGGAAAGGGTGCCAATAAGTTGTCTGTGTCCTCACTTCCATACCAGCAGAAGTTTGATGGTTCTGGAGAAAACGGAAGAGGTTCCTTCCTGCTTGTCTTGACATCCACTTGTGTTTATGTTTATGCATTTTCTGAATGTGTACATGAGCATGCTCTTCATTTGTTCTCAGTTATTTTCATGTGATTTCAGTTTCTCAGTTTTCTGTTTTCTTTGCACATCTAAACTGGTTTAACAAGATTGCATTCCTGTAATGACCAGTCACTGACCAGTGTGGTTTTTATTTAGTTCAGTATCTCTGGTACCACTGTGTGTTTACACTCTTGCAAGCCTGATTTTGTTTTATGATCATACATATTTCAAGCTACAAAGAATAATTACTTTTTTCTCACAATAAACTAAAGCTAACTTAAACAAAACCTGACTGCTAGGTAATAGCTATTGTAGCTAAAACAAGCTAAAATCAGCTTAGGCCATAGGCTAGCCCAGGCAAGTCTGGAGCTCCTACACCGCCAGGTTAACACCAAGCCTGCGGACTTTTAGTCATAATGGTAAAATACTATGCTTACTGGACTAAAACAGCTCTATCTATCTCACAGCTTCTTCCCCGAGGTCTGTCCAGCTCAGGAAGCTCCTGATCTTTCTGGTCTCTGCATAGCATGCAGTGCATGTCTTCAGATCCTCATCCATGGGAAAATGTTGTTCATGACCTCGTAAGGACTGGAAGATTGGCTGCCACCCTGGGGCTTACCTCCTGAAGCATCTATAGCACTTGTCTGTCCTAGTGCTCAGAGAGCACTAACAGAAGCCATGCCAGGACTCTGATGAGTATGGCAAGGCTGAAGAGACCATGAGCGAGTGTCATGCCTACAATTTACTTTCCGCCTGAAACCTCCTGAACTTTCCCACTGCCAGTGCAATTCTACGTCAGGTGCTTCTGCAAGTAGAGATAGCCATGTGCTCCCACAGCAGTGGATGTTATCAATCTTGTCAAGCAGATGTTGGAACACTGTGTAAAGTTTGTGGTTCATGGGGATAGAGCTATGAATTCTGCTGTGGATAGAGAAAACAAGAATTACTTTCTAATTCGTGCTTTTTTTTTCTGAAGCTACTTTTTTTTGTAAAGGTTAAGCATCCCAGGCTTCTTGGCCCAGTGGCGGTTTCTTGCTTCTTTCACTTTCTTTGCAGATACAGCATATCAGCACAGTCACATCCAGCCATACCTTATGTCCACAGCAGTCACCTTCACCTGACTGTATGGTTCCTTTTTTGAAAGAACATGTGGCAGGGACTTCTGCTCAAGTTAGGAGTAATCATATACAGTGTACTCATAAAACAGAGCAAAAACTTGAACACATCTGTTGTTCCTGTGGTATTTACCCAACACAGAAAGAATTATCTTTTTAAATGTGTTTTAAAATGATGGTTTGGGCCCACATCTGTAGTCATGTCTGTTAGGGACAATAAGCCATATAAAAATCTACTGGGGATTTGAAGGGATTGACATATGGGTTCTGCAAATCAAAAAGTAAGCCTGTTTTCCTCAACTATTCAATCCTATGACTGCATTTCTGTTTAGGAAAATTAAAAAAACTAGAAGAAATCCACTGAGTTTTGAGGATTCACGAAGTTCACATAAAGCTTAGAACTTTCAACAGCTCAGAACTTGCAAGAGTCTCTATTTCATCTTGGGCAGTTAGTTATTCTGTTTATAAGGAAAATAAATGACTAATAGAGGAAGCATCACTTTGAGTGAGGAGTGGAAAGTGGAAAGTTGTTATATCTACTATGCGGTAGTTTGACATATCTTGTTCAGGTTGTAGGTGAAAGGTATTTTAATGTGAGAAAGTTACGCTAATATTTGCCAGCAGTTACTCATATGACTGCTCCTCCCTATACTGAAACAGGAACAAAGTGCAAACTATAATGAATGTCTATAATTTCATTTGTGGTGGATCTGCAAAAAAAACCCCTGTGAAAATCAGTATGATGCATGACTTGTAGATAGGGCCCATGCCATTTAAGGTAGTAAATTCGTTTTGAGAAGGATGTCAAGAAGTAAATTTCAAAGAAAGTTTTGACTTTTTGGTCTGTAATGCAATCAGTATCTAGCTCTGCTGGATTTATAAGAGAAATTCAGATAGTCAGAGAGCAGAAAAGGATACTATTGTTTGTATTAGGGTAGCATCCTGGGGACATCCAAGAACAGTGCTCCATTGTGCTATGCAGTATCGAAATGGAGTAACTGACATCATCTGCCCTGACAGGGATTCCAGGAATTCCTCAAAGATGGGAATTCACTGGGGATAGTTAAAACTGTACAGGGCTCAACAGAGCACCAGATCAGATCTTAGAGTTGTTCAAAGCTGCAGTGTATGTCATAGAATCATAGAATCAGAGCATGGTTTGGGTTCAACAGACCTTATAGATCATCTAGTTCCAACCCCCCTGCCATGATCAGGGACATCCTCCACTAGACCAGGTTGCTCAGAGCTCTATCCAACCTGGCCTTGAACACTGCCAGGGAGGGGTCATCCACAGCTTCTCTGGGCAACCTGTTCCAGTGCATCGCCACCACCATAGTAAGGAATTTCTTTCGAATATCTAATCATCTAAATCTATCCTCTCTTAGTTGTAAAGTCATTACCCTTTATCCTAGCACTACAGGCCCTTGTAAAAAGTCCCTCTCCAGCTCTCTTGTAGGCCCCTTCAGGTACTGGAAGGCTGCTATAAGGTCTCCCCAGTGCCTATTCTGTTCTCCAGGCTGAACAGCCCCATCTCTCTCAGCCTTTCCTCACAGGCGATGTACTCCAGCCCTCAGATCATTTTTATGGCCCTCCTCTGGACCCACTCCAACATGTTCATGTCTTTCCTGTGCTGAGGGCTCGAGAGCTGGACACGGGACTCCAGATGGGGTCTCACAGGAGAAGAGCAGAGGTGCAGAATCACCTGCCTTGACCTGCTGGCCACGCTGCTTTTGATGCAGCCCAGGATATGGTTGGACTTCTGGGCTGTGAGTGCACACTGCTGGGTCATGTTGAGCTTCTCGTCAACCAGCACCCCTAAGTCCTTCCCCTCAGGGCTGGTCTCAATCCGTTCTCCACCCAGCATGTATTTGTGCATGGGATTGGCCTGACCCATGTGCAGGACCTTGCACTTAGCCTTGCTGATCCTCATGAAGTTCATACAGGCCCACCTCTCAAGCCTGTCAAGGTTCCTCTTCACGGCATCCCTTCCTTCCAGCATGTCAACCACACCACACAGCTTGTCATCTGCAAACTTGCTGAGGGTGCACTCAATCCCACCGTCTGTGTTGTCAACAAAGATGTTAAACAGCACTGGTCCCAGTACCAACCCCTGAGGAATTCGTCACTGATCTCCGCTTGGACATCGAGCTGTTGACCGCAGCACTTTGAGTGTGACCATCCAGTCAATTCCTTATCCACTGAGTGGTTCATCCATCAAATCCATGTCTCTCCAATTTAGAGACAAGGATGTCATGCGGGACAGCATTAAATGCTTTGCTCAGGTCCAGGTAGATGACATCTGTTGCTCTGCCCTTATCCACCAATGCAGTAACCTCATCGCAGAAGGCCACCAAATTTGTCAGGCACGATTTGCCCTTAGTGAACCATGCTGGCTGTCAGCAGTCACCTCCTTATTTTCCATGTGCTCTAGCATAATTTCGAGGAGGATCTGCTCCATAACCTTGCCGGGTACAGAGGTGAGACTGACTGGCCTATATTTCCTGGGGTCCTCCTGTCTACCTTTTTTAAAAATGGGGTTTATGTTTCCCCTTTTCCAGTCACTGGGAACTTCACTGGATTGCCATGACTTCTCAAATATGATGGATAGTGGCTTAGCAACTTCATCCTCCAGTTTCCTCAGGACCTGTGGATGCACCTCATCAGGTGTCATGAATTTGTGCACCTTCAGGTCCCTTAGATGGTCTCAAACCTAATCTTCTTCTACAGTGGGCGGTTATTCATTCTCCCAGTCCCTGTCTTTGCCTTCTGCAACTTGGGTGGTGTGTCTGGAGCACAGTCCACAGAGAAGACTGTCCTCCCGATAAAGGAAGGCATTATGCAGAACTGCTAGCTCAAGCCCAAAAAGTAGTAGAGCTGCATCTATGGATAACAGGGTTACCTATGGGAAAAATCTGAGTATTGATCTATGGCTCAGTAAATGTTTCAACCCATTGTTGGAGCAGGGTTCAGGGTAAAAAAATTATACCAAGTTGTATAGCTTTGACAGCAGAACATGAAGTAGAGATTCTTGGTTTTCAAAATAACATTAAATATTTAAAAGAAGATGCAGGAAAAACTACCACAAATCCCACTGAAATGCTCTTTCATGTGAGACTGAGGGAACAAAGTCAGTCCATGACAATAGCCTTCCCTGAGCTAAGGAGAGAATGACATTTTTTCAAGAGTCTTTCTATGAAGACAGATTTTTGTGAGTCGCAATACTTTGTTCTTGCCACGTTCTGCCCCTTGTGTTCTTCCATTCAAGGATATAGTTAAGAGCCATTTCAGCTATCTTAAAGTAAGAAACATCTGCTGTAGCAGTGTGCCAGTGTTGCCAGGGACTGGCTTCCAAAATGAATTTTATTAGGCACTACCTTAGCAAACATACTGGTTTTGTCAGCATTGTGTAAAAAGGGAATTGTGTAAGGTCTTTCTGTAATAGATAAATCTTTTATTATTTTGGGATAAATTGAAAAAACCCATTCTCCTACATGAATATTCTTGCAAAAACAATCATATCCTTTTTACAAACATGTCTAATAGTAGGTAATAGACAGTAAAAGTGTGTGCTGCAGGTTATTTGTTCCATGAGCAGCCTGCTTGGTCTTTCATCTCTCTTTTTTAAACTTGCTATTATTGATTAATCAATTATGTTTCCTAGTACAAACTTTTAAAAAATGAAAAATGATTCAATGATTATTTTTTCTCCAGTACAGCCTATTTTTTCTCCAATACATTCATTTTGGTAGATACAATTTCAATTATTATTAATGAAACGAAGGTAATTTTTAAAAAAGTCAAAAAAGCCTTCATGCAGAAGTTGCTTTCTTTATCTATTTTTACTACCAAACAGTGTAGAGTAAATTTTCTCTAAACTTTTTCTCCTAGAATTTCTCATGATGCATTTCATAACATATCTGTCTTTCTCTTTAGTTAACTTCCATTTTTCCTTCTGACTTGGAATTCTTTCGAGTAAACAGTTTATACAAGGATGTATCACTTATTTGGATACATTCTTTTCATTAAACATTCTGCATATTGTTCCTATACTTTTTTCTTGTGCAATAAAAACCCATTCAGCTGTACTTTAGAAATATTTGCTGCAAATTAAAGATGCAGAGTTTTCTCAGGTGATCGCGTGTATTTTCATGATTTTTTAAAACCAACTCGCCCCGTGAAAGACCAGAAAGTTAAAATGAAACAAACACCTTTTTTATTTAGACAAATAAGATAAAAACATCCTTGAAGCCACTGAAAAAAAGACTGAATTTACAGCAGCTTCAGAAGTCAGTGTTTCAACTTCTTTTTCAGGATAAGGTAGGAGAAATCCTATTCTGTAATGCAAAGGCGTTGTCTGAAAACATTGCTAACGATGTTTTCAAAGATCTTTTAATTGCAGAGCCCATTTTAAAAAAAAAATCTCTGCTGATATTTGTCACAATAGGATTGCACAAAGAAAATGGAAATTGTATTCCAGATTTTTCTTTTTGTTAAAATGACTAGTTTTTGTCTTTGTACATTTTCAGTTGCCTGTTTATATGGGGCTTTGTTTACGATACAGTACGGTTTGCATTATTAGTTACAGTCAGTGTTTCTCGACTGTAGCTTTTTGCAAACAGGCTTATAAATAGCTCAGGCAGTTCTCTCATCAAAGCATATTCTAGTTCTCCAAACTCAAAGGTATCCTTTAGATTTCATTTCTATTACATAATGATCAATTGTATGCACCTGGGTGATAAGGAAGAAGTGATGGCTTTCATAAATGTTGTATTTGAGACGGAACAATTTAACTATGCGGAGTCTCCCTCCATGACATTTGCATAAAATGATGGCATTAAGCTCCCAGTGGTGCTCTTCCCATCATACACAAGATCAAAGAGCTATTATGCTCTGAGCCTGTCTGAAGCTGTTAAATGCTTTCAAGGACTGTTTTCACTCTCTCCATTTTTCAAGAGTATTTGCCATAGGGGAGTGTCAGAGTTTCCACTGCACTTGAGCTGTAATTTCCCCAAAACAATATAGTGTACAGGTGACTGCTGTGTTGTTTAATTTCTTACGTTTCAGCAGCTATGTAACACATAACACACCATGGTCATGAAAAATGTGGTCTCTTATTCTCAGGCACTGAAGCTCTCTGGGGAGCTGCCAGCTGTCTCCTGCTGACTCACTAGGGGAGAAGTGGCTGCTACCACCTTCCTCAACGTGCTGCATGTGGGAAAAATGACCTGAGCAGCTGGAATGTGGAGGAAGCAGGACACAAAGACATGCACGTGTATGTGTGAATTTAAGGGAGAGGTACAAAGATGAGGAAGAGGAAAAAAGATGAGACATAAATTTAAATTTTCTTCAGTCTTACAGTACCAGAAACTGAACTCTCATTGCAAGGGTACTTGTGCATTGAAACGCCGTGCTGCAGTTATAGAGTTCTGCTAGGGTACGGTGAGGATTTTCGTGGCTTAAAGAGGCCCTAGTGCCAACTGGTCCTACAAGATGCTGGTAGGACATTACTTAGGTGCTGACCTTTGCTGATCCTCATACACTGTTTAGCTTTGGAAATCACAGAATGGTTGATGTTGGAAAGTACCTCTAGAGCTCATCTAGTCCAATCCCCCAGCTCAAGCAGGGTCAGCTAGAGCAGGTTGCCCAGGACTGTGTCCAGTCCAGTTTCAAGTATCTCCAAGGATGGGGACTCCAGAACCTCTCTGGGACACGTGGTCCAATGTATGACCACCTGCACAGTAAAAAAGTGTTTTCTTGTATTCATATGAAATTTTGTTTATTTTAATCTGTGCCCATTGCCTCTTGCACTTTCAGTGGGCCCAACTGAGAGGAATCAGTGGCTTGCTCTTCTTCGTTCCTTCCTAACATTTGCACACATGGATAAAATTTCCCCTGAGCCTTCTCTTCCTGATGCTGACCACTCCCAGCAACCCCAGTCTCTCCTCGTGTGTTAAATGCTCTCCAATGCCCTAATCATCTTCATGGCCCTACATTCAACTCACTCCAGTAAGTCAATTCCTTTCTTGCACTGAGGAGAGCGGAACTGAATCCAGCACTTCGTGCGTATGTTTCATTAACACATTCTAATAGGGTTTCGCAACAGTATTTTATGAACCCAAATACAATAGTGGCTAAATACCCTGGGACAAATAGGATCAGAAAGAAAGGGGGATTGGATGCTTACATGCTCTAACTAGTATTTATGTTGCAATAAACAGCATTTTTTTCTTGTTTCTCAGTATTTACAATATCGGAATTTATCTAAGGAAAATTTATCTAAGGTAGATCTCTTTCTATTTCGTATCATTACATCTAGTCACACGAAGAAGCATTTCTTCTGCTTTCCAGAAGACTAACACTTTATGTTTTGCCTCCACAAGAGAAGCATTAAAAAAGAAAATTACAGTATGTTTGTCAGATTTTTTTGTAACATTCACTGGAAATTAAACTAACACTATCTACTTAAATAGGTGAAGGTAAATCACTTTGTCATTACTTAGTTATGAAACAATAGCCCTCTTTTATTTACTACGGCTTTCTGCAGGTGTCTCTTAGCACTGCTTTCCAGCTTCTTCAAAACAGCTTAGTGTTGAGATATATTACTGGGCTGTAGGAGGTAAGCAAACAAAATAATACTTCCTAATACTTCCTTTGAAGAATTTGCAACCCAAGGCTATGTCTACAATATCTTTTTATTTATTTGCAAGAAAAACTGTTATGGAGGGTATTTTCTTGTATTTTTATACCAACCAAGTTCAAACCAGACATCTATATGGCTGTTCAGTGATTCAAATGAAACTAGTCATTGACTAGAAAATAACATGATGTATAAATTAGCGTCAGGTACTAAAACTCTAGGTGAAATGTGGTCTTAAACCTAGTGATGAGGAGAAAGGAGAGGCAAAAAAAAGGACACAATGGTGATACCATTTACCATCTGCAGCCAGAGACTGAGGCTTACTACTTGAATCTTTTTAATTTCTTTTAACATCTTCCTTTCCCAGCACACAGCTGACCTCCTAAAATCCCCCTAAGCCACTTATATTATGCATATTTACAGTTGGTTTCATTAAGAATCTTATACTGTGAAAAAAATTCTAATAATTTAGGAGATATTTCTCTAAAATCACCACTGTTAAAGACAATATCATCACAACTGTGATTTCATTTATAAATACCTTAAAAAAATTGTAAACTCACTCCTTGATCCCAAAAGTGTGAGTACCCAATGGGCAGAGGTGTCCAGGTCTACCAAATAAAAGCCCTTGGTGACAAAAGATGACCTTTTTTTAACATGTAACTGTTTTGAAGATAGTAGAGGGCTTCCTAGTCATGTTAATACTTTTTTGGCTTTAATATCATAAGGGATGGCCTGCTGCTAGGCTTTGTTTCATAGGAACAAGGACTGGGTTCAAATTTTAGGATCATTAATAAACAATCTGGAGTCCTATCTAGTCATCAGAGAAAAAGAAAGGAGGTGGCCTGACACCCTTTCAATTAACATGTCCCACTCAGGAGTACAAATCGACTTAAAAGACAACAGTTTGTTTAAGGTGGAAGAGGTCAACAGGGCATAAATAGATTAATCCATACTGGCTTGCCCACAGCTTGATGATTTGCAGTGCTCTGGTTTCCTGGAGAGACAATTGTTCATCTTACAGGCACCAGACGTTAAGTTTGCAATTTTCATAATTTGCCCCATAAAGTCAGGCTGCTTAAATCCACAAATTACAATATCCAGTAAAAGCCATCACTTTGCAAATCGCAAATTACACTAAAGGTTTACAGATTAATTATCAAATAATTTATTTGCTTATGAATTGAAAATACCTTAAATGATACAAAATCTTGCTTGGTATTTTAGGATGTGTTTAATCCTGAAGCCTTAAGTGTAATTACCAGGTAATCTCAGAGGGCTTGTCATGGACCACTCTTGAAGCAGATTCCTGTTATACAAAGAAAAGTTTTGTCTGGGGGGATCTGTAAGTTATATATGGTAGAGTTACATCACAGAGATAAATTAGCACTGCATGTTCATGCCAACACTTGCATTTGTAAGCTTATTTTTTAATACAACTGTCAGGCAAACAAACTTGCGCTGTCTTACAGAGATGTAATAGAAAATCTCCTGTTAAAGTTTCCATCAAACATAAGGGCAGCAGTTGAGAGCGTATGTTCATATGTACTGCAAGCTCCAGCTGATGCCTCTATAGTATAGCATATCATTTTTCCCCATATTTCTGCTTATGCCACAGAAGTATTTTTTTAAATGTGACTACAGGAATACTATCAGGTGTATTAAACCCTTGTAGCACTGACAGTCAAAACCAGTCTGCTCAAAAGAAGGTTGCATGTCGATACTTGACATTGGCCAGATCCATCAGAAATGTCATGAGCTCTTTTTTTAAACTTAGTTTTGATCCAGAACAGATCAATGAAAGTCCTCACAAATGCTCAGTGTGAAAAAAAACAATTGGTGAAACTATTTCCGAAAACACTTTTCCCAAATCATTGCTGGCCTAGAATCTGGAACTGCTGGTGTCTCCATTTGGTTTAACAGCACAGCAGAGGAACTGCTCAAGGATCTCTCCTCAGGGAACATTCCCCCAAGGAACCACTCTGAACACCAGCAGTGGAGCTGGGCATCTGACATCCCAGTAACACAAGCACTGCAGACCTAAACTCACACTAGTAAATAAAACATGCCTTGGCCTCTGAGATGAGGGCTGAGAGTGGCAGAGGCTCCTGTGGCGCAGCTAGGGAGCACGTCAGACTCATAGGTGGCAGCCAGGTCCAACCATTGGTCCAGATCTGTAGCACAGTAATGAGGTAGTTCAAAGCCAAGACTGGAAACCAGCCTGCAGGCCAGAATCAGGTCCAGAAATCACTTGGCAGACCCGTGGTGATGAAGCAGGACCAAGGTAAAATCAGGAAGTCTGCCTGCTGGTTGGTGTCTGGATCCATAAGGTCCACCACCAGTCATAACTGCATCCGAACTAAATATTAGCATTTCTCTAACTCAGGCCCAGGTTTGTGCTCAGATAGAACTTCTGGGGCCACAGCTGTGGGTAGAGGTCCCAGGTGAGGTTGGTCAGAGCCATTAGTGCCCTCAGGGCCCTGACAGGGGTGTTTTGTTTTTCCTGGAGAAGTGTTGTGAAAGGGTTTGTATTGATCTTCACCTGCAAAGTGGTTTGCCCTCATCAGTGCTGCCAACTGAGAACAGTACCTGAACCACGGAGTTCTAGTTAGCATGGGGCAAAGTATGCCAGGAGATGTGCTGTGTGGATGATTTCCACCTGGGCTAGAGCCCATGCCTTGGTGCTGTTTAATGTTGTGATACAGATGTAGCCTAAAAGCCTCTGCTGGGAGCCAGGAGATGATGACTCTGTTAGAGCTGACATACAGATTCTTGGCTCACTAACAGCACCTTTGAACTGAATCATCCTGGAGTAGCAATAGCAGGTTAGTCTCAAGTTTTTCTCCCCTGATGACAGCTCTTGTGACTATAAGCATACTAGAATTAGTTGTCCTGATAATTATAGTCTCAAACTTGCTACTTCCGATAGCATCTTGGGTGATGCTGCCATATGGAGTGCCAAAGAATTTAGATAACCCCATTATGATCTTCCTCAAGTAAGATTTCTACACTAGTGCAGTTATTTTTGTAGTGGGATCCTCTCCAACAATAATACAGAGATCTCTAAACTTTAAATTTCATTGTGAGATTGTGATATCTCTGTTTCTGTCTAAAAGAGAATTGCTTCCTCTCTGCCTTGTATTAGATCTGGAGAAAAACTACGAAAGCCCCTATGTATTGAACCTGACCATAGTTCTCTGACCTTTACTATAGAAAACTGCAAACATAGTTTATAAATAGTAGACACAGTGAGTAGGAAATGACTTACAGTTTACCTACCTTTCATACACTTTCCTTGTTGGCCAGCATTCCACTAATTTTTGGATCCTTTTCCTTTGGAGACATTCCAACCTACTTCACATGAAAAAACATGGTACTCTGGTCGATTCAGAGCAACAGCAGCTTCAACAGGGATGGACTGTAACAGCAACTTTTCCATACAGAATGTATGTAGTTAAAAATACCAGCAGAAGTGCAGAACAACTGATTTCTGTTCTGTGTATAAATCTTCATGCTAGATGAATCTATTTTATCATTGCTGCCTAATGAACACAGAAACCTACCAGGCCACGTTTTAGGATGGTGTGCAGGATAGGTCAGTGTTTTGCTGGGCTTTTGTGATTTCTTTAGAAGAAGTCCTTTATACCTCTAACAGCGTTGGAAGAACAGTTCATCTGCAAGAACTGAAGATGGGATTCTGTTTAGTTTAAGGCACCTACATTTACACATCCAGATGTGCACTACTCTTCTAATTTACAATTGCAGTGACTGGAGATCTTGGCACATAGCCAATGGCGTGTGAAACAACTGACAGTTGCTTTGTGTTTCCTCTGGAGTGAGTAGCTCTCTACTGCCAAGAAGAGCTCAGGTCAGTAGAATCCTAACACTCACATCTATATACACGCAAATGTCGATGTCTTAACCTCTACACTGAATCCTACCCTGCACATCTACCTTCAGCAGATGAGAGTGCCAAGTGTGATCCCTGGATCCAGAGGGTACAGTGATGCCTATGGTCTAGGTTCTGCACTGAAGTTTTTACTCCCCTTGAGCTTTGCGAGTGAGGGAACTGTACACCCTGCACAGATCCAGTAGCTCCAAAGGCAGCAGTAGGGAAGCCCAGTCTAGTCCTGTTCATATACAACTCGTTCAATGACTTAGGGAAAGGGGTCAACTCATGGCTTTCTCTTGTTGAAATACTGGCTTCAGGAATATTTTTAGGGCAGCCTCAGCATTCTGGCTTGTCTGAGCAGAATGGAGGCCAGTCCTGTACCAGAAAGAAAAAGCCATCTTGCTGGGGAAAGAGAGGGGAAGAACCAGGGTACAAGCATCACTTTCCCTAAAACCTCATAAATTCAGGCTGACTCTAGTGACAAGCTAGGTTGTTTTCTGATCAGCCATGCCTTCACAGGTTTTTTTGTTCTGCCATTCTTGCTGCAGACTGACATATTTCCTTCTGCCTTGGTACCAGCTGAACTCATGGCAAGTCTATAGAGATACGCAGGTTGAGGTGCACCTGGCGGTTCTAGTCGCCCTGTGTCTGGCAGGGTGGGAGTCAGAGTGGGGTCCTGGAGGACCCTCTCACATCACCACTGAGGTCTCAGCATGAGGCACAGAAGCCCACAGTGCAGGCAGTCTTCATAAACCCACAGACTGAGAACATCCTTTCTATTCTCTGGAAATAACTGTCTTCCATAGAACCATCGTCTTGTTAGTGTATAGCACTCCCTAAGATAAAAGAATAGTTCAAAATACCACCTGTTCTTCGTGAATGCACAGTTGGGGTGATCAAGTGCAAATGGATCAGCTCGTCTGGACACTGTAGTCAGTATCTTTGAGCTATCTTATAATTTTTCTCAGAGTGACTGTAGGCGATTATGTTCATAGCACCCATTTCCTTGTCAGCTGTTACCCCCTGAAGATCAATACAGGCTTTAAGAGAAGTAAGATTTCTGATTTGAATCATTCCTGTATGGGGTGTTTGTGTCAAGCTGTTTGCTTTCTTTTAAAAAACACCAGAAATACACTTTTCACGCCTACACTTTTAGTATACATCTGTTGCAAGAAGCAGTTTGTAGGGACTTTGGCTGTTGAAAGCTTTAGCCCTTGTTCCCAGCTCCATCTCAGCTAACCACCTTTCAGCAGTAGAATTAGTATTTTTATTTAGTTGAATTATACTTATCCTTGAAGCCCAGTGTACCTGGGCGTAACCTACCTCTCGGCACTGCCCAGAAAAATTATTACATTTGCCAAACTCAGAGTAATGGGAATAATTTGATATAAACTGGGCATTTTCTTCTTTTTTTCTTACCTTGCTTTTTTTTGTGTGGAGGTACTTCTGAAGGTTACTGTTAGATGCTAATGTTAGAGGCATCTGCTGGCAGCCTAGTACAACAAACAGGTACCCACAGATGGAGTTTGCAATGAACATTAGGTGCCTGAGGACTCCTATAAAATCTACTAGATAGTTATCTGCATTGGCCATATGACAGTACTTCCAGAAAATAGATCCTAAATTACTACTGGCATTAAAAGTATCATTTTTTAACTCAGCAGAACAAGTTTAGTTCTACATGAAGTGCTCAGAAGTTACTCAATTTTAGGATTACAAAGAGAATTTGCCTCAAGCTAGCAAAAGATAATGATCACCACCTTATTCCTCTTTATTTCATAGTTAAACTGTGAAAAATGAAACACTGACATTGTGAATGCTTTGTATGTATTCCCCTTTTGTTCTGACTTAATTAGAAACGAAAATCTTGGAGAAGTCCAGTTTACTTTTCACGTGAACTGAAGTAATTTCCTCCTAAAGCCCTAGTCTAGTCTTTTCATTTTCAAGTAAGTTTTAATGGACTTCATCATTATTTGAGAAATTCAGTCTCTAGAGAGAACTTTTGGTCACATGATGAATACAAAACTACAAAGTCATTTGAACTCCTACAATCCACACGAAGACCTAGCCCTTCAGTGCCAGTTTTATATTCTATTTTATTCTCAGGTAGATGTCAGCTTTGGGCAATTTACAGGTAGAGCTGGTGGGTAGATGAAAGTAGAACTGCTACAAATTATGGTATATGTAGAGCTCTGCAGTTTCTCTGAAGAGCTGCTGCAAAAGTATTTTTATCCCCTTCCTTTTAGATTACACAGTAATGCAATATGTTTTGGAATTTCAGTTGTGCCTTTCTACTGCTGTTGCTACTAAAAATGTTATTCAAGACAAATAAAATTTCCTCTTTCTTTGTTATTTCACTGTGTCTGCATATCTTTCTTGTTTCTGGAGACATCTCAAATTAAGTGGGTGTTGTTTTGTAGTTATGGCTGCTCTTACACTTTGATCTTGTATTTCTATGATTAATTTATCTTCTCAGTACATTGAATTACTAACAATGAAAAAAGGAATAGTAAGTAGTTGTTCCTTTGGAATAGCATTGGAAAATCCGTAATATTATAAACTGAAAATAGATTATCAATAGAACTCTGGTATTTCAATGTACTTCCTCATCAAGCAATTTGAGTTTTACTGGTTTCTCTATTGCCAAAGTATAAGCATTACAGATTAGGGGGGGAAAGTAATCCCAACTTCTAATTTGGATTTTTAATTTTTTTCTGATATGAGATCTAAAAAATAGGACTTTGACAGTTAAAATTATACAGATGATCATTGAATGTGCCATATTAACCAATATCTAATAAGATGATGTGCAGTTAACTTAGAACTTCCATGAAGCAAAAAGTAATACACCAATTCTTCTAAATCAGGAACAAAAAATTTCTTATAAAATCATAGGAAAATTCAAGTCGGAACGGACCTTAAGAGGTGCTTCTCAAAGCAGAGTCAGACCACATTGTTCAGGGCTTTATCCAGTCTGTGCTAAAGATCTCCAATAACGAGACTGCACAAACTTCTCTGGGAAGGCTGTTTGAATGCTTGACTGTGCTCATGATGAAAAGGTTTGTCCTTATACCCATTTGGAGTCTTTTTTATTTCAAGATTTCATAGAAAACTGTTTTTAGCCTTTGGATAGGTGGCAGCACTACACATAAACTATCACACTGTTATTGATTCGTACTAAAGGACTTAAGTTACTACCTCAATGTAAGTAATCAAGCTGTGACAGATGTCACCAAGTTTTAATGTGAAAAGTAGGTTTCCAGTTCTAAACTGAATAACTTAGCAAAAACAGCAGCTTCCAAAAATCTGTAAGTAGCTATAACCATACCCTACAGTTCTACTGAGCACATCTGCCATAGCAAACCTGCCAAAAATTCAGGAAATCAGTGGATCTGTCAAGAATGGAGAACTGCTTTTTGAATCCTTTATTTATAACCACATTAAGCATTTGACTATAGCCTCCTCCCTGCTGAGATCTTCTTCCATCAGTAGAAAAAGACATGCAGCAGACCTTTAATAAGCTTCTGTCTGATGAGAAGACTATATTATGGGTTAGTGATGTACTAAAAGAGCAGCCCAGTGAAAAATCCTTGAGCTAAAGGAAATGTGTTTCTTGAGAGCTGTCATAGAACAAAATGAGGAATTTTCGTCTGAGATACAGACTTGTTCTGCTGTTCAATCAAACATTTCTTTACCACTTAAAAATATGTATAGATGTTGTCAAATACAGAATATTTTGCAGAACTATTGAACTTGATTTCCCTAAATCATTATGCAGGCAAGCTGAAACACAAAAATGGAAACTTGAAAGCTGAAGTTTTCCCATATTCTGAAATACCGCATTTTGGGTTATGTACAACTAAAGGACAAACTGTTGTATTTGATTTGAGTACAAATGTTACTTGCAGCAAAGATTGGCATTGTTAATCTCTACTTATTTTTGTTGATTCATTTAGCCTGAGAGAAACTGTGGGAACACCTGTGAAAACAAGCTCTTTTTTATTCTGTCAAAGAAAGGATAAAAGGATACGATACAGAATTTACATTTAGAGCATCCTTCAACTATCCATAAATAAAGGTGAAATCTTGCTGTATTCTAGTAAGTGCAAAATGTTTTGTGGGAAATAAAGAAAGCATAAGAGGTTTAGCTGAAGATGAAGTGAGGACTTAGTTAAATAGTAAGTCTAAATGAATAATATACAAAGAAAACAAAATAAAAGGGCAGTCATTCAGATATTTCGTAAGTTTCTAATGTGACTAGGAAATCTGGAAAGTGGCCAAAGACAGGCTACACGTCCGTGGTCCCTGATGGTTGCTTTGTTCCCTGTAAAAATTACTGTGTAAATGCATTATTGACACCCTTGCAAAATGTTTTTATGAATTGTCTTTTTGAGGATTGCATCCAAAACAGAAAACATCTGACTGATGAAGCAGCACTATTTAGAGCCAGAAAAGTTTATAAAAACAAGTATTTACTATTCATGACTTATGTAAGAGTTCATCAAAATCATGTAAGGCTAAAATAAGATGAATTGCTTTGCCCTGAAGATAGGGGTTAGATAGAATCCCATAGTGTGACCAAATCCTTTTTATTTGTAGCCTAGAAGACCTCACAAGAACCAGCATTAATAGCAAACTATGGGGTTGAATTTGCATAGGGAGAGCCAAAAAAAATAGTGATATATATACTTTGAGGTATTGAATGTTTTGGGTAATTGCAACAAGATGTGGAGAACTTGAAGAAGAATAGCAAGAAAAACAAACAAGTGAGGTCTAAAACCACACCATGTCAAAAGCTGTTTCTGACAGCTGAAATACTGGGCAACATTTTCTTGTCATTTCTGTCCTGGCCCAAACAGACAACTGGGAATTCAAATCAGCGAGTAAAATATTACACAGAATAATTTAATTTACATTCAACTTACCAATTTAATAGGCAGATAGACTTCTAAACTGTGTAAAAAATGAATCTGTTTTAGCATCACTTGAAATGTTTTACTGTTTGCATGTGAAACTTGCATATTAAAAAAAATGAGATATTATGAAGCCATTGTTTTCACACTGAAATATTGTGAGAGACTACCACATGCTACCCGTGTCTTAGATATGACTAATGAGAAGAAAATTGTACACATTTTTCATAACAAGAGTTAAGCCTGATAAAATCAGAGGAGACAAAGAAAGCTTGAGTTTGCAGAACTTGTGGGTCAGATGGGGCAGATTATGAAGGAAAGTTGTGCAGGGAACGATGCCCACTGCCAGAGGTTAGGGAACATGTGGTGACTGTGGTTTCATAATGACTGATGGATGTGATAGCATGCATTTTACCGGGATATGCAACAACTGTAAAAAATGCAGGAAGGTTTGCAGCATGCAGTTTCCTTGAGCTGCATTTACCATCCATTGTTGTGTAATTCCAGAGTACTTTTGCGATCCAATTTTAATGTTTAGTAGTTTAAGATAGCTTACATAATGCAATAGAATTTGATTATACATCTGTATAGTACATTACTTTGTAATGAGACACTGTGTGTGTTCATTAGCATTTTCATTTGTTTTCTATGGCAGGCTATGTGACTCTTCCAGAAGCCTGAAATCCGACCTACCTTTTAAGGATTTCATCATAAATCTCCCTTTTGTGTTTCTTCATACAGATGGGTATTTCCAAAAACCATATTAGAAAAAGTAATATTAGTTATCCTGTTGCCTGTGTAACTGGTCCAACTTTGGGATGATAAGCTTTTGTACTTGTACCCATACTTGTTTAATAGCTTGTCTACATGGATAATATGCAGTTAAATACCACAGACATGGCATGCATTAAATTACTCAGGTCTTGTATACTAATAGGCTCACTGTAAGCATTCACAGTTTGAAAAACTCAAGAATTTATTTTACTGGTATTGCCAGCAAGAAAGGAAACATGTATTCTGTCCCCAGCCTTTTCAAGAATTATGGAAGAGATTAATCCGCTGTTCTCCTCTAGGCCTCCAACAGGATGATGATTTCAGACCCTGGTTTCAGTTATCAGGAGTAGAGGAAATGCTTTTCTTTCCAAGATTATAGGGCCCACTGGAGCGCTGGTTGTTGAGTTCGGAATAGCAGTTGCCACAGATTCATTAGCAGATTTATTGAACCATTTTGCACCTGAGAAAATGTTGATGCCTCTTAGCCTTAAAAAAAATAAGAAATAAAAAGTGAATAGATGAAATTGTAGCTAAAATTAAAAATTTACATAACCTGGAGAAGAAGGAACTGGCATTTTGCTTGTGGTGATCTTATGCTGCATTTTCCATTCTGTGCACTTGAACATGGTTTCAGATATATGTGTTGGTTCTCAGGTATGGAAATTAGCTTTTACAGTCCTTTAAAGAAATCAAAGATCTGTTGCAAAACACAGTAAATTTGAACCGTATCAGATTTGGTTTTCCATTCAGACAAGCAACACCCAAATAAAAATTTCTATGAGCTAGGTCCACCCCCAGTAGAAGACAGTGGCGTGTTGCTTCCTTCAGTTTTAAGGATCTACATCTAAGGTAGTCTTCTGGAAGTAAATTTGAACGCCCTTCAAATTCTACAGATTTGTGCTGGTTCTGGCTTGGATGGAGTTAACTTTCCCCATAACAGCACTTGTAGTGCTGTGCTTTGTATTTGTAGCTAGAAAGGTGTTGATGACACACCAGTGTTTTGACTACTGCTGAGCAGTGCTCCCACAGCACCCAGGCTGTCTCTCCAAACCACCCTCCCCAAAGGCTGGGGGTGGGCAAGAGTTTGGGAGGGGACATAGCTGGAACGGCTGACCCAAGCTGACCAAAGGGGTGTTCCGTACCATATGATGTCGTGCTCAGGAATAAAAGCTGCGTTTGTCTCCCAGAGCAACCACTGCATGTACTGAAGCCCTGCTTCCCAGAAAGTGAATGGACATTGCTTGCTTATGGGAAGCAGAGAACAAAACCTTTTTGTTTTCCTCTACTTCCATGCATGGCCTTTGCTTTTTCTTTATTAAACTGCCTTTAACTCCACACCCAAGTTCTTTTCCATCTTATTTTCTCCTCCCTGTCCTGATGAAGAGGAGTGATAGAGCAGCTTGCTGGGCACTTGGTGGCCAGCCAAGGTCAACCCACCACAAGGGTTAAAGGAGGATCTACTAAACGCAGGCTGAAAAGACAGAAAATGATGTCCTCAATGTCATATCTCATCACAATCAGGATATCAGAGAAAGTGAACTGAAAAAAGGACACTCTTTTCCTCTCTTGGCCCCCCAAAACTCCTTGTCTCCTTTTGGGAATCACAGAAAGCAGAACCTTACATTCTTCAAGTTACCTGCTAGCCAAAACTATTTCCTAAAAGTAAAACTACTTCTCCTCGCCACCTCCAAGGCAGAATCCCAGGCCAAAACAGAGTTTCTCTTTTAGCAGCTTGATTAGGTAGGACAAAAGAACTTCTCCCCAGTCGTAGATTTTCTTGTGGGATCCCCTTTATCTACACCTCAATCTTTGCAGTTCTTTAGGGCTTCTGCACATCTTGTGCATTTTAAAGTCTTTTAAGTCACTGCTATGAGGAAAAGTGTCTAAGCCATCTCTCCACATAAACTTGAGGTTTAAAAGCTGTTCTAAATTATTTCTCTTATCTGGTTTTGCATTCATATGCTTTTAGTTAAGAAAGAAAGCTGCAGCCTCATGTAAAAACTGACATTTGTAGTTATTCTAGGACAATTTTCACCCTCTCTAGACATCTGAGTAGTTCAGTAAACATCCTTTAAAGGGAGGAGATGTCTTATGTAAAACAAATCCATGACAAATCAACTGTTTGGTAAGGATTAGCATTTGTCTTCCACCTTTGAATTGTGTAAGCACCCATTTTCTCCTCTATTTAAATGTGGCTAGACCAATTAGAGGAAAGAAAGCTTTAATTCAGCTTTTCAGCTTGCCTTATTAAACATCTCTTAATCCCATGATGGAGGGTCTCAAATTCATCTTCATAGTTCTATTTAATTTTTTATATATTAATTAAGTATTCATCATATAGTCAGGGTTGTTCGGAAAGGATCCCAAAACTGTTGCCACAAAACCCCTTTGGCGTTCTCATCCTCTGTGACCTTAGGGCTCTCAAGTCCTTAATTTGAAGAGCTGCGTGATTAGAGTCTTTGCTGTTTCATGTACATCTGTGAATTGTCATGTCCCATAAGAAGTCGAACAGTGGACCAAACATCCAAAATTTGTTGTATGTGTAAGGCTACACAGCAAAGTGGAACATTGCAGAGATATCTAGGCTAGCGCAGAGACGTCTCATTCAGTCAATGATAGAGAGGTGAACAAACCTCTCTGGAATTGCATCCAAGGAAATTAGTTTGGTTGAGAAATGACATGCCATGGCCAAGGTAGAGTATCACGTTAGTATGACGATGCCATTTCCTCTTCGTGACAATGTGTTTTTAGACTTAGCTTAGATGTCTTCGTATAGTTCTGTCTTGCTGTACTTAAATATATCCTCTAAGAAACAACCTCACAAATTCTACCTTTGCTTTGTGTAACTATTTTTCAGGTGCTAACATGTGTCTTCTTCTGGGTATCCTAGATTTTAGCAGTAGCATCTGCAAAGCCCTCAAGGTAAATGAGATTGTGAATGTAAATATTAACAGTTGTGATGATTCAGGTGTTAGATGTCTTAAAGGATTCATGCAAGTGGTAGCCTGTGTCAAGCTGCTTTTGTGCAGTAAGGCATGGATGATGGATTGGCTAAAAATATCTCTATTATAAAATGTAGACATCTGTGGAGTTTGCATAAGTATGCAGGGAACATGCTGTAGTGAGGTTTTAATGAGAAAAAACCTGCAACAGTTTTCTTTGTGTTGTAATGTTCAGTTATACCTTTGAAAGTAGTACTAATGGTACCTTTGAAAAGTAGAACCCTGAAGTCTCCCTGTCACTTTGAAAATATAGGAGTAGACTTTAAAGAAAATCCCACCAAAATTTGTCCTCTAGGCAAGAGTGACAGTGTTAATTTTGGACCTTGCATTACGTGTTGCACAACAGCTGCATATTGGTGGTATTTTAGAGTTTACTAGCTGTGTTGTAGTGAATTGCACTGCAAACAAAAAGAAGTTGAAGCACATATTAAAGAACTAATTTCTCTGAGGTCCAAGTACAAGTCCCATTGAAACAAACAAAACCTCAATACCTGCTGTATGTATGATTTTATTGTACTTATATCTGTGTCTTGAGCAAAATCTAAAAGAGAAATATCTCACCTTTATTTTATTTCGGATATCATTGAGCTCTTGGCAGCATGGACTGTATATTCAGAAAACAAGAAAACAAGTACAGCTGTCAATATGAAAATCCTACAAAAGAAAACAGAATCTTTTCTACTTGTGGTCTGTACTGAAAAAGTTAAACCATCTTATTGGTTTATATTTTTGCCATGTTCTTTTTCCTGATGAGGTTCAACAAGGGCAAATGCAGGGTCCTGCACCTGGGGAGGAACAACCCCATGCATCAGTACAGGCTTGGGGTGGACCTGCTGGAGAGCAGCTCTCTGGAGAGGGACCTGGGTGTCCTGGTGGACAACAGGTTAACCATGAGCCAGCAGTGTGCCCTGGTGGCCAAGAAGGCCAGTGGGATCCTGGGGTGCATCAAGAAGAGTGTGGCCAGCAGGACGAGGGAGGTTCTCCTTCCTCTCTACACTGCCCTGGTGAGGCCTCATCTGGAGTACTGTGTCCAGTTCTGGGC
>Ga0065711_1028517_pt1 | contig 40710 bp, 21 predicted proteins | sample Hoacrofraction12_FD_59098 | JGI IMG/M metagenome (GOLD analysis project Ga0065711, IMG submission 59098) | Hoatzin crop microbial communities from Cojedes, Venezuela - Epithelial fraction 12 v2 (version 2) | ecosystem: Host-associated > Birds > Digestive system > Esophagus > Crop | place... | reverse complement strand
TAGAACTAGACAGCTTCTATTTGCACAGAAATGCATGACTTAGGAAAATATATGAGGGATAATTGTTTTCTTACTTTACCATATGTAACTTATTTTTATATTGTTGATATTTTTACCGTGTGGATATACATATATTGTTGATATATGTATATTATACTATTTAAAAAAAACTAACAAGGGTTTATTCTCATTTTTTCATATTCTCGTTTTAGTTCTAAGATTCTACATAGCTTTCATTTTTCCACCTTCTTGTAGGACACACTCAAATATTTAGACAGGTTTCAGAAGGGCACAAGCCCTTTAATTAACCACTAATTAACTCTTTCTCAGAGTGGGACAGTGACATTCACACAGTTTCCCTGGAGTACTAGTGTTGCTTTGGAGCCCTCTCCTGGAAACTATACTTTTGAATTTCATCTTGGGAAGTAATTCATGAGTTGTTCTTCATTTGGATCTTGCTTTAAGAGTATGAATTGGAAAGTTTACAGCTGTGTGAATAGTGGAATAAAGGATATTTTTCTCTTGAGTTTTCTTATTTTCTTGTATCTATCTGATTAAATCTGGGAAGCCAGTGATAAAGTAATGATTGTTCATGACATTGACAAGATAGTTCCTTTTTTGATGCTTGGCCCACTTCTTTTGAGTTTCCTGATCTGCCCACAGAGACTCCAGGAAATGTTGATTCTGGTAGATGCTTTAGTGTGATCCGTTTCATCTATAACTGAAATCCTGATTTCCAATACACTCAGGAATACAGCTCAGTTTATAAGCTTTTACATCTAGTATCTCTAGTATTTGCTGTCCTGTGTTTCATCCTACTTGATTGTTTCTGTAACTGTTCAGGTAATGTATTTTACCCTAGGCTTCAGATTCATTCTGTATACACAAGATTTATTACTGGTATGAGTTTACTCAGTGTTTAACTGCCTATTCCCTTATTACATATTTTCCCACACATGATAACAACAGTGTTTTTGAAAGACAGATACACTGAAACTTTTATAAAAAAAAAGCACCCAACATTCTGTGTTACCTTTCAGTGATAGCTAAAGAATTTGTGATTTATCTTTCTTTCTAAATTAAACCAGGAAGACCAGCAAAATTCGCTGAACATTTAGATATGAAGTTAACAATTCTTGAGGTTTACAGAATAAGAAGATTCATGAGTTCATGTGGAGAGGATATAATTAATCCTGTCATCTTGTTGTGTGTCATTGCCGTGCACAGAGCAGTCCTTGTGCTGTCTGCACCTCTCAGGTCTGAATGCCTGTTCATTCTATGTCTTTGCATCTCTTTCCAGCCTCATGGAAAGCAGGGGAGGGTTAATTATTTTGTCCATTTTCCTACTTTCTTCAGGTCAAAATTGAACAGAAATGTAGCTCTCATCAGGAAAATATGAACTGATTAGCGTTCCATCTGTGGCATGTCTTGACTGCCAATGGATTTTTTAATTATATTAAAATGATGTACTTTGTACTTTGATATGAGGAGTGAAATAGGAAGCTAATTTCTAATAATTGCTTTAAAATGTGCTTTGGAGGAAATATGGAGGTATTAGCATTGCCAGTAATACAATCTGAATGAGCTAAATGGGAGTTGTAATGAGAAGTTCAGGGCAGGAAGGAGCAGGCAGAAAGGTTGAAAATGTCATTCTACTCTGGCTGAGGTATCATTTCCCAAATGATACTTTGGTTTGCCCCTGCTGTGTCTGAAGATCAAACAAAAGCCTCGGCACTGAGTCTGTGGTAATTCTGATTTACCATCACCATTGCCCCTACTGGTATATAGCCATATCCTTGATATAAGTTTACAGAGAATATCCACAGTATAATTACATGAATATCTAAAGTAATATTCATGTTTCTCTGTTCCATCTTCAGGAGTGTTCTTGACTCTGTCTTTACTATTTGAACTCCACTGCAATGTACAATGCATAGTCCATGTTGTATTGTTCTAAACAGCCACAGTCATTACAAAATTACAGCTTAATTAGCACTTTTGACAACATATGCCACAGCAAGAAAAAAGAAGAGCTGTTTGTTGATCTGTGGGATTAAGTCCTTCAGACTCAGGACTATACATCTGAGAGCCACATGGGATTGCCTTGGCTGCTCCTTCAGTGGTTTTTTTCCAGCATTTTAACTTTTTCAGGTTTTGGTTTTTACTTTAATATATCCTTGCAGAATACTAGAAAACCTGTGTATTTCTTTTCCTTCCTGTTGCCTTGCTATGATCTTAACCTTAAACAAAATATTGCAATTAGAATTATTATAGCTGCTTAAAGAACACTGATCAAGGTACAGTGGTATAGCTGATTTGGAGAACACAAAAGAGACGTAGATGCAATTATAAAACAACATAATGAATTAAAATTACTGCCAGACATTTGGAGAAGGAATGTATCTGATTATATGTAACAAGCCTAAGATGCTAAGGAATTGTCTGTTACCAGATTTGTGCTGTTTGCATGTGTATGTGCATATGTGTGTGTAGGATTAAATTTACGAAAGTATCCCGTGTTACATGAACTCAAGTAGTTTATCAGACACAAGAGAATCTGTGTGGGAGAAAACGGCTGTGAACATTCAAATCTTGTGAGACAAAGGAGAAGCCAGTCATAAGATGTAAAGCTGCAAGAAACTTGGCTTTGCTAGTTTTGCTGCTTACAAAAATACTTGTAATAGTTACAAAATTGTTAAAGTTCGTAATCTTGCTTACTGTCTCTAGCTGTACTTTTGACAGCTAATTCTGAATTTTCAGTTTTCTGAAAACTATATTTCATTTATTACATTGAAAACCATATTTAAGACAAAAGCAAGTCTCTGAAATGGAGTTTAGGAAATCACTGCGTTTAAAAAAAATCTCTGAATTAAAACACTTTTGGCATTTAATACCTCTCTCACCATTTCAATTCTTATTACTTTGGATAAACAAAATGCATCTCCAAGAACATACTTTCTTTTATTTATGTATTGTCTTCATTAAAATCCACAAACCAAATTTTCTGGTTGTTCTATACCAACTTTCAGAGTTATTGACATCTTTGATCCAGGTGTGTTTTTGTCAGCATAACACTTAAAATACCTGATATTTTCAGAAGAGATTTTCGTAATTTTGATGCCGTCTACAATTTCTGGCATGAAGAATCAAGACTTTGGAATTGAAATAATTGACACAAAACCAAGACATGAATAGCATATATCTTTAAATGTGAAGAGGGAACTTCAACATACCATAGCTGTCCCAAATTTTCTGATCGTTTTCTAAAACCGGATAGTGAGTACTGCAGAACACAGACGGGTTTGTAGTGTTACTAGCCTTTGAATCCCTATAGTCCTGACTGGCCCATAGCCAACCTGAAGACCCAATTAGCCAAGCACAGCATTCCATTCATGCTTAAAATTCATAAAACTTACACTACATATGTTGAAACTCAACAAAAATACTGTGACTTACTTTTATTACATCCTGACCTCTTGTTTTCTACCTTCTATTTCTGTCGCTTAGTGCCTTTATGGGTGAGTTAATGATAATTTATCTGCAAACAGTTCTCTTGTGTCTTATTTTATTTTTACTAACACAAACATTTCTGTTACTGTGGCTTTCTGTTTCAGTGAATGAAATCCTACATAACTATCTGGTTATATGACCTCACCATGCTGAAAAATTTTAGGGAGGAAGATTGTAAATAGCCTGTGAATGTTTCATTTTATTGTATGAACATGGTGAACTCCATGTTAGTGCAATTCCCTATTTTATTACTCACTCTAGTATCTATGTCATCACTGACGTCAGCGTTAAATGTGATCTGCGTACTTCCATAGGGATTGCATTTCCTTAAATAAAGCTAAAATCTGAAGCATCAGCAAAGGTCCTTAAAATATAACTACATGTTGCAAAACAGACAAAATTATGGCATTGGGTATTTTCAGCAGGGGAGATAAAAATACATATTGCAAGAAAAAAATCAGGGATGTTGTTCCATCCTCAGTTGAGGATTTTCCTCTAAGGATGTGTCTCAAATGTTGGTCAGGCACTCCAGAAAAGCATGGGTATCCTGGGGGCCCATGCCATATCTGCCAGCTCCTTGCATATATTCTGGATACCCTAGAGGGTAAAAATGCCACTAGATGCCTGCATTTAGGCAACTGAATCTGACCCTTGATGAAGCCGATTAACATGATTCGATCTTAGGTCAACATTCCCCGAAGAAAATTGACTGAGCAAATGCCAGAAAAGTGGCAACATGAAGCAAGAAGCCAAAAATGCAAAAAAGCAAGAAACTCTCACACTGTCATCTCACAGTAGTCCATGAATGGAAAGGCAGAATTATGTGTAAAGAATCTTTTGCAGAATGAATATAATTAAAATATGCTTTTCAAATGTTGGTTTCAACATTTAGGAGTGTTGAGATTTTCAATCTATGCAGAAATTCTCCATGGAGTTAGCAAATTGATACCTTCTGAAAGAAAGCATTAGTCAAAGGAACCCTTTCTCATCCATTGCATGTTACTGATGGAGCAGTTTACTCTACAGAAAGTCTAGAAAACAGAGATAAAAGATTCTCAGAAAATAGCCGAAGCTGCAAAACCATGGAAGCAATACAAAGTTTAACTTCTACCTTACAGAAAAAAATACATTTTTAGAATTATATCAAGTCAACAAACACTTCCTTGATGAAAAAAATGCAAGCATATTTCATGCATAATAAATTAAATGTAATTCAGTTTTTAACCCTTTCAAAAATTAGCTGTAGGCAACCTTAACAATGAACATATTACTTTAAAATGAAATTGCAAAATGACATTTTTCTGACAGATGTTCTTTCTTAGCCTAAGTTATTTGATAACTTTTATGTAAGTCTATTACTAATTTCAGCTGTCTCAAAGGTGCAGTTTTCAGGAAATAAATTATCTGTTTAAGAATTTGCATTAACTCAGATGCAATTGAGTCAGCTTTAATGTTTGAAGTCATAAAAAAGGAGTACTATTTTAGAAAGCAGAAGTCAGTAGCCATTTTTCAGCCAAACATACAACACAAACATTTTTTCCAACCCATTAACATGTCTTGGGAAACCAGATGAATATTTGTAAACAATTATTTCAACAGAAATTAATAAGTTCACTGTTGCATATTTTTGTATACATTGCCTCACCAAATTAATTACATTTATTAAGAATATTTCTCTCTGAGGAGACTTATATCAACCACTGAAGTGATACAGACTATGTTTAGCCAGTAAATGTTTCACAATATTAAAAATATCATTCCATCTTTGCTGATAAAGATAATTACAGCTCTGACAGTCTTTTGAGAGGGTGATGAGGAAGTCTTAAAATCTCAAAACTGACAGAATGTTCTGTATTCTGTATTTATAATCTTACCGTTGGCACCTGAAAATAGAGGAAAGATTCTTGAAAAAGGAATATCAGACAGAAAGATTTCTAGGTACTGAAGAGTTGATACTCATCTTTTGTCACAGGTTGCTGTGTAAGAAGTGTGCTACCAAGGGCAAAGTACATGGGTTTCTAGCTGGTTAGATAATCCTGTATCTATAGTAAAATTGGTAAGAAAGACAGACTAGTACTCCAGAGATCTCCCACTTTTCATTACTGGATGAAATTAGATCTTTCTATAAGTGTGTATAGCTACAAATGTACCTACAGTGTGTATCTGATAGAGAGCATGAGTATTTACGTGTGAATGTGGGATGCTAATTGTAAGGCATATATATGAAATGCACACTGAAAAAATGCATAATGTGGAAGAATTGCTAGAAAAAATATTAACCTAAGAAAGGGTTGTTTTAGAGAATGCAGACACGGGAGATGTTCACAAGAGAGTGACTGTAACCCTAATGCACGATAAACCACCTTTTACTCCATACCTGTTGTGAGGAGTTCGGAGAGCAGCTTGATTCCTAAAGTACAAGGTTACTGAAAAGGCATAAATCCACTGCTCTGCCTAATGATTGAAAAAACATCAAAGTTCTTAGGAGGGAATCAACAGCACATTTTGTACTAGTAGCATAATTAATAAATAGTGAAAATAATCTCTGAATCATTTATTTACAAATATTGTATGCTCATCTTTCTCATTCTACTCCTGTGCTATTAAAAAGAGATAAAATAATGGGCACTGCTTCCCCTCACCCCTAAACTGATCATCTCTAAACATCATTTCAGAAATGGAAAAACTAAATTACAGACAAGGGATTGTTTTTCAGAAATGGTGAGTGACCACATCCCAGATGAAATCACTGGGATTCCTGGGCGCTCACCTTTCAGGAGCTGTAAGTCACCCACAGCTACTGACAAAGTCAATGCCCAGACCAAGAATAGAAAGCACTTTTCCTGTGTTCTAGGTCTATGTTTCAACCACAAGTCCCTTCCTTGGTCTTATCTGCCAAACCACTACTGTAGTGATTTCTGGTTGTAATGTCTTAAATTGCAAAGCAAGTCAGAACTGAATCATTTCGGTTTTGCTAAAGGTTTTTTATATAGATTGTCAGATTGGCCAGACAACTCTTGTCTTCTTTGGAAGGAACCTGCTTTTTACAGAGTTCCTGTGGATGCTACATTTAAGGTTGATAATTGACCCAAAGGTCATTTACTTTGAACAAAAATACATGTGAGATCAATCATGCTTTATTGCGGCTATTTCACTTGTTTATATAGCAAGGGGGTTATTTCAGGTTAAAAATTAGCCTAAAATATATTTCTTTCAACAAATTCAGAGATTCTGGCTAGGAAAATAATGCTGCCTTGGCTAAAACAATAGCTCGCTATAAACATAGCTAAGATTCAAATAGAGACAAATGAGCTTAAAATATGCAAAGTGGTGGCAGATTTATTACAGTTTTAGTAATATTATTCAAAAAAATATTGTTGGTTTTGTATGCAATCCACTCTACATCTCTCAATGAATGTGCCACCCACTTACTCTTGAGAATATTCATGACGCTGCTGCTAGAATGCATAAAGTCACTGTCACTAAACTACACTGGGGAACAAAGAAGGTTGACATTCTCACACGGAGCTCTGCAAATCACGTCGTATTTGACATAGACTTTAGTTGATGCAGTCATTTATACTTTGAGTCCAACACAGTATTTAACTATTTTCTTGCCTCATAGGATGTTTACAATTATCTTGCCTTTGATAGATTTTAAAATATGTTTACCCAGCCTTAAATGATATCACCTGAGCAATTTCAGATCTTACACACAGAGAGAATATCCAAAGCAGCCCAAGAAGGAGTAGACGAGGAGGGCAAGGAGTAACCTTTTCTTTTAATACTAGAGTCATGATACAACCTAATAACATGACATTGTAAGATTCTGACTTTATGATGCACTTTCACATGTATTCTAAAAATGCAGTGTCTAATAAGACCCTTTTCTTAGGATCATTTTAACCAGTCTAGCAGACCCCAGTCCTTACGCCAAGTAGATCCTTGCTGGGGTGGGCAGAGCTGCACAGAAAGTCCCCCAGTGCAGAAGCAAAGGCTCATGCAGCATAGAGTGCAGAGGGGAAGGGAAGACGGTGTGACTGAAGCCCCTCTGCTAATGGGCACCCTGCAAATCCTCACTGATGTAAATAAAGTCCTTCTAGAGGACATTAGCATTTCACTAAGCTGTTGCTCTTAACCGAAAACTAAACTTTTATTTTTGGTTTGTTTGTGTTGTTCAGTTTCAAACAAACTTCAACAACAGTGTCAAATGCAGGCTTGGGATTTAGTTATAGCTTGAAAAAACCCTGTGTTTTGAATAGGTTTTTGGGTAGCATTTATATCCAGTGTGACCCACTGTAGCTCTATTTAAACGGGAACACTACTGAGGAAATGTATGTCTCACTTGAAATTCAGCTTTGAGTTTTCAGTTTGCATTTGCCTACAGTCCAAGACACTGGTAATAACTAAAACAACCCTTCCCCCTGAAAAAACCAAGCTCCCGTCTGGAATGCAGCTACCTGAGATGCAGTGAAAAGTCTTTAACCATGTCACAGCTTTAGGGAGATAAAGTTGTCTTGCACCCTCTGCTCATCTGCGTGTGACATTTAACTCTATAATTACTGGTAGGGCAGCTGAGGTATCTCTTATCTTTGAAATTCACAAAGGGTTTATCAAAATATAACGTGTATTAAAAGTAGTCTATGGTAAAATCAGTTTCTAGTCATTCTTGTGAAAATGAATTAAATGCTCTAAGCGAAGCATTAGTGTTAATGTCTTATTATGCAATATGTTTTTAAAAATAATTGTGTATCACTAAACTTTCATGCAAAGGCAATAGAAGTAATAAAAATTAATAGATAAAAAAACACAACTTCTAGAAAGAATGTGAATCCCTGGGCTCTGGATCTGTGAGAGAAACAGACCTTTATGAACAGCCAGAGAGAAAGAAGCAGGAAAAAAAAGATGATTCATCGAATCTTGTCTAGAATGCAGAATGAGCTTGTAACTTCGTTTCTGTGTGTGAGAAATCTCACCAGAAGGCATTTTCTTACATACTACCGACTGAAGTACCTGATTCAGTTGCAAAAAAATTGGATTGCTAGAGACAGAAGATTTAAAATCAGTATTCTATTATTCTACAGAACATCAACTGAGAGATAGCACTATATGGCTTAAAATTGTAGAGAATTTGAGAGAAGATTATCTGATAGTTTTCAAAAGTGTTTTTTCTTTTGCACAGCCAAAAAAAGGGATAAATTATCATCTGACAAATAATAGGAAAGAGTTGCTAATATAATTTATTCTTGAGAAATATAAATCCAGGAAACTTTTACTGACAAAAGAGAATGGTCTTCGGCCATGTAAGTTGCTCACTGAAGTCTTGAGACCTCGTTGTGCCCTATTAATCACATGTCTTAACCTGTTTTCTGACCTGGTAGTGGTATTTTTTTCCAAGGAAGAGCAAGGTAGAAAGGCTTTATTATATAGCTACTTTTAAAGACTGTTTGAAAAACATCCGTGTCTCAGTAGGAAGCTTAGGACAGGGACAGGATTCATCCCACTTAACTCTTAAACACTTAACAGAGACAGCTGGAGTTGCTTCTGGTTATCCAAGACTCCTTGAAAGAGATAGACATCTTCAGGGGCCAGTTCAATTGACTTAGGATCTCTCTCTGTAGTTCCACTGTTATTACAGTATTTTTAAATATTACTAGATATTTCTGTCTGTTTACATAAATTATCCAAATTGTCCTCTGTAGAGTTGGGTACCAAATCCTCCTCCTTGTGAATCGGTCCGAAGAAACAACCTGGGAAAAACAGAATGAGCATTGATGACTTCAGAGCTTTCACAGGAAATGAGCTATGATTTTTTTTAAAAAAACACCCAAAATATTAGTAAGACTGAAAGTTTTAAAACAAGATAAAGGAACTGTTAGACTGGAAGGAGTATAAAGAGGATTTGTTAACAGTAAAATATAAGAAAAATGGAAGAAATGAACAATCATGCTGTGTGAAAGCCAGAAGCTGCTCTTACTGGCACAAGCAAGTGAAGAAATATGTGGTGCTCTTGCCTGTTTATTTTCTTTCTCGTTATAGTGAGGAAAAACCCTCGATTAAGAAACTTAAGTATTTCATATATGGCAATAAGATTGCAATATTTTTCTTTCCCTTTCCCACTGCTTTATGTTCCAAATCCAACCTCCAGATCAAAAAAATCAGAAGGTCTGAGGACAATGAGTTGTCCTCACATTTTGCAAAGGAGAGATAAAAACAAAAGTTAGACTTTCTGGTAAAGTAACTAGTTTGTTTGGGCATTCTGTCCTCCCTGTTCAATTTGCTTCCCTAAATATTTTTGACAATATTCTGGAAATAATTAGGAGGCCTTGGAACTCTTGGGATGCCAGGTTAAAAACCCTGAGACATCATCTTCCCAGTAAGAAGTGTAAGTAAATTACAGGGCTCAGTAGGTGGTTTATGGTTAAAGATTCCCATAAAACAGCCTGCAGCTTCTTGCTTCATACACAGTCATGTTTTCTGTGTGTTATTGAATTTCACCTTCCAAACCATAGGAGGAGAACTGGAATCATGACAAAATTACTGTTTAGTTGGGTTTTTTTTATTACAGTAGATCTTGCTATTCAATTAACTGGTAATGCACAGACAGAATTGTCTCTTTCTATATTAATGCTCTGATAGTGCCAACACATACAAATCCCAGTCACACTGTTTAGGTCAGGGTGACTGGTCAGTCGCACATCAAAGTAGGTTAATAGTAGCTCCATTTAAAAAAAAAAATCTTTAAAATAAACCAGCAGATAACATATCTTAGCTAAGTTAATAAAACTACAGAGTTTTGCTGGGGATCTGTGGAGAGCAGGCAACTGACTTCAGTTATTTACATTACAAAGTGAACAGGAGGCATGGATGCCTTGTGAGAGTAGAGAGTTATTGCTGGTGATAGAAACACCGTTGTTTGTAGGATGTACTGTTGACCTGGGCACCTAAGACAAGTGAAGATCTATTTTCCGTACATAAGCAACATATCCAGAGATGAGTGGCACAAGCCTTTCAGAAGCAAGTACCTCTAAAGTGTAAATTTCATTTTTTTACACTAATGGCTCAGGCAGTCCTGTCTGAGTAAAGAGAGGTGTTAGGATAGACACTGAACATGAGCTGCTCACAGCTGTGTAGAGAGAAGGAAAAAGAAAACCAAGCAAAGACCCATAAGACTCCAACCACTTCTTGGACTGTTACTGTTGTTCTCTGTAATAACCTGCAGTTTGCTGAGGTTAATCAGATGTTAGAGGGGCAACTGCAGTTCACGAACTCCTAGAAGCTGAATGGAACTTCATTCCTCATGCTTGTTCCTAACCTGACATTTGTGGGATAGAGTGTTTGCACGTTCTTTCAATGTGGCATTTGAGCATGATTTTGTAAGAAAATGAGTTGACAGATTTAAACTAAATTTGACAGACAAAATTTTCAGATGTAATAGGTTTCTCCAAGTTTCATAAAAACTAGTCTAGATGGAGGAGGGACACTCCTTGGGCATGATTTACTTGTCTGAGCATGGGCTGTACAAATATTTGCGCTATGCTAGAGTTTCCTGCCTAGCCTCCAGCTACCATAACAGAAGGGCGGCCCTTGCTGATTGTATCAGATACAACAATATCTCAGAAAGCATTAGGTACCTACGTTTACGCATACTCTCTAAAGATCCAACACAACTTTCCAAACTGATGCAAAACCAACTTCACAACTCAGATATTATTGAATGCTAGAGATTCTACACAGAACAGACTTCTTAGCAGTGCTCCAATTACTCAGAAAACCTTTAGTTAGAATTTGCAGCTACCAAGAAGAAATGTCTACAGGAAATACCATTTTACGCTTTATGCAGAATCTTGCCAAGGAGATTAATAAATTTAAAGATATTCTCAGGTTTACAGAAGAGGATTATCAAATATCATGAAATTTCCAAGTTCACAAATAATGTTGCTTTTTGGAATGAGTCATTCCCATAAAATTGTTTAAATTAATTTATATTTGGTTTATTGCATACAACTGCTCGTACAGCTACCTTTTCCTTCTCAGTTTTACTACTGAGAACAGTATCTAACTAAATTTCTTGTATGCAAACTCTTTGTGTTTTAATTTCTGACTTGCAGGCAGCATGTTACTTTTAAATTTTTGTCTGATTTGAGACAGCCTTGTTTACAGACTTCTCTGGTTTCCCCCACTCCATAGTGTGCAGTTCTCAGCAAGGAGTGTCTGGATGTATAAAACTTATCTGCTTTTTTATTGTTGTTATAAACACATACGGACACACACACATGTATGCATATACGTATCAAGTGAAGATTGCTGGGGAGACTGGCAAAGTGGATTCATTCCACAGAAGTCCAGTTTTCTCCATAACATCCATAATGAAGACTTGTTATACAGAAGTGCCTCTATTCTAAGTTGAATTAAGAACAACTAAGGTGAAACTTTCCAATAGAAGACATTCTAGTAATTATTATAGAACTTTCCCAATTTTTGCAGTATTCTGTAAGTTGTGGTAAAATGAAGAGAAAAATAAATACTCTAGAGCAACGTTTAGTGAAAAGATTTGTGGGTTTTTGTCGAAGTGCTATTTACAAAATACTTATAAAATGATTATTACATTATGTTGTTGTTACTGCAACTGTTCTGTGGAGACACTCCTGCATCAATTTGTGCCACAGCACATGGATTTGATACTGTTTTTATTCTGATTGCAGAGAACACCTTTGCCATTTTTACCACCTTCAGAAAATGCAACAAAATTTTGCTAACGTGCAAGCCCCTGAAGAATCTCAGGTCACACCTAGTAACTGGACTTTTGTTCAACCCTGATGATTGTATTTTCCTCAGTGGAGTATTTACACTTCATATTCTCTATTGAGACTGATACTATATGGCAATAAGACAGTAAATGTTTTCTTTCTTCTGGGAAATTTAGTGTGCTCTGTACCAGAAATGAAGGGTGTGGTCAAGACCTTCCTTGCAATGATTTTTCTTGATTTCTGGAGGCTGCTTTTGTTCTGGGTATAAGAAAGAAGACGTTTTCCATGCACATTTCAAGGTTCATGCGACTGCTTTTAGGGAAAAGGGGAAAGAATAGGATGTGTCCTACTTGGAATACAACAAAAGAATAGACCAAGATGGGAAGCTAAAGCAGACTGATGAAAATGTGACAGATTTAAGACTATGAGACACTCTACTCACATTTCATTCCTTTGAAGTTCCTCAGATATGCACAGCACATTGGCACCCACACTGACCCACCACTGGGTTTCAAGAGCGGGGCTGCTGGTGATTCTCATTGCTGATTTTTGCTCACAGCAACAAAACAGACAGAGCAGAGGGGCAGTGTGTCATGCTTACAAACCAGATGAAGTAGGTAGATTTGATTTTAGGCTTACCAGTCTTAACAAAGTCCCTTCAATATTTATAAGGCTGGTACAAGTTAGGGCAAGTTAAAGAAAAAGAGATAGAGTGGAAATTTGTCTATCAAGCTGAACTGGAAAAAGTCTTTTTATGTAATCCATATTTTCAGGGAGAGTAACAAGATTTTAGTTCAGTCATATTCTGGAATTCTTGCAGAGTGATAATGTTGTGACATGAAGCAAGAATTATTAACAAGACCTGTGAAAGCTGGTATCTTTCCAGCTCTCTGTACTTTAATCTTCTGCCTATTAACTGCTGCAAATGGTACCTTGGCATGTATTACAGCTTCATATTAATTTCTCATTTTCTCCCTAGTAGCGCCCCCAGTGGGATATACTACAATATTGCTATTTTACCGAACTATGGCATATGACAAGGTAGATCATACCCTTCAGCTGGGCTTATCCAAAAATGGTGAGCAAAAGAACATCAATAGTTCATTGCTAAAGTATCCATGAAGAGGAAGCAGATTGGCTTGTTACACTGGATTACTTCTAGTTTAGTACAGAGCAAAAAAAAGTACCTCAAGGATTCCTTTTTTTTTACTTCTGCTTTGTGTACAACATCTCCTTTGTAGCTGGCAAATGATACACCATTACTGGAAAAAGTCACATGCTCTACAACTTGACCATAAAGAAGCACAGATTGGGTAGATTTTTTCTCTAAATCCTTGCATTGAATGAAACTTTCAGGTAATATTGCTAAAAAAATCAGCATTTCAGCTAATTTTCTAATGACCTCTTCCTTGTAACACGCTAAAATTAGACAGGCATTTCTTGGATACTTTCTAAGTGCATTGTGCTTATGAAAACAAAGTTCGGAGGCAGTTGTACACTCACCAAAGGAAAAGGTGCTAGGTGTGCTAAGAACGTTCACATACCTATTCTGAAGGTCTACCAAGACCCACAACCAAAATGACAGGATTCAGACAATGCTGTCTACTTATGTAGTATAATGAAATTGTTTGAGTGAGGTTTTGCCTCATACTAGTGTTCAGTGATGATTTTAGGCAGAGATTATTCAGACTTGACAGTGAAGAAGGATCCATAAATGGTATCTACAGACTAGGGATGATGATCATGAATTTTCTGAGGAGCTGTGAAAAGTGGTTTTATGTATATATATCTATTTACATGCTTGTGTGCACTCACACTTATACACATTGTCTTTCTAGCCGTGTAGTATAGCAGTTCTGTGGACATGACATTGTAAACTATCTCATTTTTCAGTATAGCAAGATATTATTGATACGGCATTTTTGTGATCTATCATGTGGGTGATTGCTAGAGCTACCTGTTATTATATTCCCTAATTCTCTGGGCCTTCTGAGTGACATAAGTAATACTTTAAATATGTTATAATGAATACTGTCATATTCAAGCTGTGACTATATTGGAGCTGAAGAGAGTGGAATATTCCATATCTTGCATTGCATAGCTGTGACAGTTAAGGTATTCTAATTCTATTGAGGATTTTCAGTTGCAAAAGCGGCATACGTTGGCTGTGGTCTTTATTGGGTCTAGTTTAGGATGATATTTCAAATGAACAGATGAGGGCATAGCAGGGAAAAATGAAGACATGAAAGAAATCAATAGAACTGTAAGGTTCAATGAAGATAGGGAGGGGTGTAAGACTTAGAAATAAGACTAAATAGAATTGATTCAACATCCGTGCTGCTATATTTTCCCCTTGGAATGCCAGGTTCCATTTTCAGCCACTCTTTCAGGCAGAAATTCACAGAAGCTGTAACTTAGCAAAGCCTTCCGCTTGGGTTCATCAATTTTATTTAAATTTAAATTGAGCAACTATTTCAGTGTGAGGAGATTTCTGTGCAGTTCTTCCAAAAATTAACTTCTGTTCTCCAGTGTGGCCTGTCCATTTTTGTTTTCTTTTAACACAATTTCTGAAGGCAAAGGCTATTTTTTTACTATAGATGTTCGTTGCCTCAAACAGGCAGGTGTAGAGTCATTAGACACTACACAAACAATAGTAATAAGGGTGATGGCAATAACAACCAAATTACAAAAGTGTGTTTCAAGATCTTCATAGAGAGAAAAACAGATGCACGAATACAAACCAAAATCCTCTTCTTTAAGTCTATTTGCACTGTTTGGAAAGACATTAAACATCTATCACTCCAAAATTAATAAATTAATAATTAATAAACTTGTAAGTAACATTTCACTTTAAAAGAGACAACAAAGTAATTAATTCCACCAAGGTAAGTTATTATGTTTCACTTTCAATAGCCTGGAGGAAGCCTTCTAACCACAAGCTATTTCTTCTTTTTTCTACTACATTTGAACATTTTATAATGAGCATTTGTGTCTCTGCAGCTAGCATACTAATACGGTCACTATTGTTATTTCCAAGTTAGTAATTAACGACACAGATGTGTTTTACAGAGCAGTGACATCTCATTCAACTGATGTGGCTTATATTTGGTTTGGGCTAAGTGGGCAAAGCCTGCTGACATGCTGAAGAAACCCTCCTCCCCCCGCTCCCATTAGTTATCATTCAGAGAATGGCAGCATGCCTTGGGGAAGGCAGCAGGCATGTCATTCCTGCTTGTCATGGTTAGGAGCACAACAGCTGTTTACCCCGTAATTTGTTGTACTGGCTCTGGCAGGCTTTTCAGGAATGAAAATGAAAATTTGCTTTTGGACTCTGTGCTTGTGTAGGAATAGTGGGAGGATCCGGGGTGGCACTTAGCACTGGAGGGCACAGAAGTCTCTGTTTGAAACAGACATGGGCTTGAAGTTCAAGCTTCAAGGCTGAGTTTGAATCTGAATTTTCCTAGTGCTGGGTGCTCAGGACAATCACTGCCTTGTGAATTAGAACTTGAAAGAGAGAAAGAGAAATAAAAAAAAAAAAAAAGAAACAAAAGAAAAAGAAAAAGAAAAAGAAAAAAAGAAAAAAAAAGAAAAAAAGAAAAAGAAAAAAGAGAAATAGAAAAGCTGTGTTTTGTCTGTCATTTAAATTACTATTTTCTGATTTTCTTCCTTTCTTTTTTTAATGGGTTCCTTTTCCATCCTAGTCCCCATCCTGCCCTGCAGGATAGGTTTAGGGAGCATTACACAAGTAAGACTTTTCAATGAGATACAGGTGAATACAGTGAAATGTAAACTTTACCAGAAGTTTTGGATTTAGTCCAGGACATGGAATTCTTTTGGTGGCTGAAAAGATTAAGAAGAGAAAGGCAGCAAAGAAATTAACAGAAGTGCAGAGCTCCCTGAACTCAGGATAATGGAGAGTTCCCAGGATTCATGCTAATATTTTTCTAAGACCAATAAAGTGTTCTCATGTAAAGATTAGAAACTTTCTGCAGATTTTCACTCTTCTTCTGATCAGGAGCAGATTGATGTGGTGTACTGCAATATTTTGCTTTTGCTACCAAGCCATAATTGAACTAGAAAAATTCTCACAGGTCATCTTGTTATTCTAGTGTTGTGCTTTTAATATTCTAATTACTTTACTTCATTAAACCAAGGACATACCTCCTGGCTCCCTTCCAAGTTATTAATGTTGTGCTGGGAAAGAACAAAATTAAGACATGGAAACAAAAGCTCAAATGAAGAGAGGCAAGCCATCACTTGGGAGTCACTGAGGGTGTTATTTCAGAGAAAACTCTATTCAACCAAAACCTGTTTTGTGATTGTTTAGGCACAGAATATCCAAACCAGTATGTTTTCAAAATTAATACATTTTTCCTCTGGACTTACTATGATGATACGAAGAAGAGATTAAATATTTTGGAAAAGTATATTTTGTTTCACTGAAAGCTGTGGAAGAAAAATATCAATTTATTTAAAGAAATAAAAGTATTCAAGTAAGACTTAAAGTTCTCAGATTTTTCTTAGAGTGGCAAAGGTTTTGCTAACTGAGCATTTTTGGTTTTTTACCTCCCCCCATCTTTTTCACTTAGCCTCTTGCCACACCTGTTATGACATTATGGCTAAGGAGGGTGGTTATCATCCTTTCTTAGGTAATAAGCGGTAGGTCGGTGAAGACAACTTTTCTAATGAAGATGCCTAGGTGTTAATTAAATACATATATTTTTAACTTTATGCCTCATGGACAAACACAATGTTTTCAGGGTCTACTAGGAACTAATCAAAATGTATTTAAGTTACTCTCATATACTGTTTCAGATTTGGGCCTAAGTAGTGATTCACCTAAGTAAATAGCAGTTCTTCCATTTATTTCAATAAGAAAAGGATCTGCCTGCTGTTAAAATTTACCCTTGATTGCCATGTGTTTTTTTTTCCAAGAACATTTAAAATTCCTATATTTCTGTTTAAATACAGAATTATGATACTTTAGGTTAAATCAGGGTGTTTTGTAGTACATGTATACATTTGCAGGTTCTTTTTGCTATATTGTGATTATGAATTTCTTATTTTAGGAAAAGCATAATCAAGACAATGAATATCAGCATGCTTACAGTTCCACATTGCAATCAACAGGCTATTGAATACTGCTGAGAAATGCTGCATGTGAATTCTGTGCAAGGTTTGCTTGATCTATAGTGTTTAACAGCTTTACATCTGTCCAGCTTCCAGGAAAAAATCCCCAACACTTAGGGAGTTTCACAAATTATTAATATCTGAGTTTAAGTTTCTGGTGGGCTGACCTTGGCTGGCTGGCAGATGCCGTCCTAGCAGCTCCATCACTCCCCCTCATCAACAGGACAGGAGGAGAAAATAAGATGGAAAAGCTTGTGGGTCATGATAAAGACAGGGAGATCACTTACGATTTACAGTCATGGATAAAACAGACTTACTCTAGGGAAAATCAATTTAATTTATTTCCAATTGAAATAGAGTTGGATGGTGAGAAACCAAGGCAAAACTTAAAACATCTTTCCCCACCCCTCACCTTTTTCCCCAGCCCAGCTTCACTCCTTCATTCCCTTCTCCACTCCTTCTCTGCTGCACTGAGCAGTGCAGGGAAACTGGGAATGGGGGGTTGTAGTCAGTCCATAACAGTTCCTCTCTGCTGCTGCTTTTTCCTCACTTGTTTCCTCTACTGCAGCATAGGTCCTCCATAAGTCACAGTTCCTGTTAGGAAAACCTGCTCCTGCATGGGCTCTCCATCCACTGCAGCCTTCTGCAGGGAATATCCATCTGCCCTGGTGTGGGATTCTCCATGGACTGCAGAATGGATATCTGCTGCAGCATGGTCCTCTCCACAGGCTGCAGTGGAATACCTGCTCTGGCACATGGAGCGCTTCCTTTCCTTCCTTCTTCACTAACCTTGGTGCTCCCTCTATAACTCTCGCGCATCTTTTTTTTTGCCTCACTCCTCACATTGCTTTGCAGCATTTTGCCCCTTCTTAAGCCTGGTTTCCCAGAGGTGCCACCCACTTGGCTGATGGACTCAACTGTGTCCTGCAGTGGGCATGCTGGAGTCAGCTGGAACCAGATGTGTCCAGCGCAGGGCAGCCCCTGGTCTCTTCTCACAGAAGCCGCCACAGCAACCCCCCCTGCTGCCAACATCTTCTCATGAAAATCCAATGGAAAGTTCCGTAATAAACATGTGGATGGTCACACTCAAAGAGTTGCAGTCAATGGCTCAATGTCCAAATGGAGAACAGTGATGAGCGACCTTCCTCAGGGGTCGGTGTTGGGACCAACACTGTTTAACATCTTTGTCGGCAACATGGAAGGTGCACCTTCAGCAAGTTTTCAGATGACACTAAGATATGTGGTGCAGTTGACATGACGAAGGGAAGGGATGTCATTCAGAGGAACCTTGACAGGCTCAAACGGTGGGCCTGCGCAAACCTCATGAAGTTCAACAAGGCCAAGTGCAAGGTCCTACACATGGATCAGGACAATCCCAAGTATAAATACAGGCTGGGCAGAGAATGGATTGAGAGCAGCCCTGAGGAGAACTTGGGGGTGTTGACTGACTAGAAGCTCAGCATGACCCGCCAGTGTGTACTTGCAGCCCAGAAGGCCAATTGTACCCTGGGCTGCACCAAAAGCAGCGTGGCCAGCAGGTCAAGGGAGATGATTCTGCCCCTCTACTCTGCTCTGGTGAGACCCCACCTGGAGTCCTGCATCCAGCTCTGGAACCCTCAGCACAGGAAAGACACGGACCTGTTGGAAAAGGTCCAGAGCAGGGCCACAAAAATGATGAGAGGGATGGAACACCTCTCCTATGAGGCAAGACTGAGAGAGTTGGGGCTATTCAGCCTGGAGAAGAAACGACTCTAGGGACACCTTATAGCAGCCTCCCAGTACCTGAAGAGGGGCTACAGGAGGGATGCAGAGGGACTTTTCACAAGGGCATGTAATTATAGGAAAAGCAGTAATGGCTTTAAACTGAAAGAGGGTAGATTTAGATTAGATAGAAGAAAGAAATTCTTTACTATGAGGTTTGTGAGGCACTGGAACAGGTTTAGCAGAGAAGCTGTGGATGCCCCGTTCCTGGAAGTGTTCAAGGCCAGGTTGGATGGGGCTTTGAGCAACCTGGTCTGATGGAAGGTGTCCCTGCCCATGGCAGGGGGGCATTGGAACTGGAAGATCTATAAGGTAACTTCCAACCCAAACCATTCTATGATTCTATGAGAAACGTAAAAAGGTTGGTCTTGTGGACTCAGTAGGTTACATCACCTTATGTAGCCAATCTAAGTCCGGTGCCCCAGAATGTGATTTCACATTGGCCAGGTTGTGAAATCAGAGACCTTCAACATTTGTGGTCACTGATGAACCCACATTATATTAAGAATATTCCAGTTAAGTTATTAGCTGTCAAACAGTGCCAACAATTTGCCATCCAGCTCTAAACAGGGTGCTAATTCTGTCCTGCATTGATTTTGGGTCCTGCTGTCTTTTACTACACCCTGCTGTCTTTTACCACACCCTGCTGTCTTTTACCACAGAAACGCCTCTTACTCATGCCGGACACCAGTCAAGGTGGGAGTTTCATATCGGAAGCTAGACCAGAAGGCAGATAATCTGTCTTCTAAAGCACAGATCTATACCACTGGTCTCAGAGAATTTCAAACTATTGACAAGCCTAAGACTCATGCTTAAGAAGCCCTGAGAGCAGTGATGCATATGCTTACAAATTTAGTAATTACTGTATAGCTGTTCAAGTATTCAGGCCACAGAGTAGATAGCTGAGACAGCTTTTCTGTAAACCCCAAATATTTTCCATCCTATCTTGTGCTTATGAATAACAAAATTCTATGAATTGTTTTAAAAATGTGCTTAATTGATAACAGACTTTTTGTGGGGCTTTTTTGTTGTGGGGTTTTTGTTTGTTTGTTTGTGTTTGGTTTCTTTTGAGGCTGGTAACATTTAAAGTAGTATACATTTTATTTACCATTTGTACTTGCACGAAATGGAGTAGTGTAGGAATAACAAAGAAATCTGAAAAGGATAAGTAAAGCTTTTTTCCATTTCTGCATAGTGTTACAGGAGATATTTACTTCTGTGAATGCCTTTCCAGCCATAAGGATGCATATTTTCCTTTTTTTCTCTCTCTTCAGCAGAGCTTCTGACTTCAGGGTTGAGTTCAAGTACAGCAAACATATTTCCTTATCTGAATGTAAATATTGATACAATGTATTCAATAAAATTAATAGCTTCTATATTATTTACATTTTAGATATTTAAATATGTAACAATTCTGAGTGATTACACCATTTTCAAAATTGTTTAGACTATGAGTAAAATTATCTCTTACTCTTACTCTAAAATCTACTTGTCCCTCAGGTAACACTTGGGTAGGTATTTCCAAAAATGCATCTATTCTGTGAAACATAAAAGTGAACTAGACAATATCTCACTGTACCACTTCCTCAACTGCTTGTGTTCACATTTTGTATTATTGATAGAAATCCTTTTGAATGGGTACTGGTTTTATGTTAGGGTCTTAGATAATATGTAATAAAAAAACCTGCTGATTATTGCTCTCAACTCCTTAGTTCTATAGTACAAAAAATAATTAATGTCAGTAAAGTGTCGTATTGATGAGTATTTCATGGAATTTCATCTTGGATAAAGAAATCATATTTTTGTTTTCACATGTACTTTCCTTGTATCTGGGAAACGATTCCATCACATGACACTATTTTGATAGATGATGAACTTCATAGAGCTTGATAGAATTTGATGAACTTTGGTGGTAAAAGAGGGCAAGAATGAAAGAGAGAACATGCATCGACATGTTTCTCAGGCATAGGTCAGCAACCTTACAATACATTTAGTTTAGAAAGAACCACAAAACATCTACTCTATTTAGCATCTCACAAGCGTGGCCATGAAATTTGTCCCTGTATGGTATAATGAATTTAAACCTGCAGCAAAAGACCAAAGTCACAGCTCTGACATATTACAGAAAGACAGTATAGATGACAGTAATCATTAATGCCCTAGATGCCCACAAAGGTGAAGAATTTGCTAACAAATCTCACAGATTGAGGAAGTAGACCATGCTGTACACTCAAATGAGATTAATACCATCTTCCAATATTTTCTGGCTGTCACACAGTGTCCTACTCACTAAATCAAACCTCTTGACTTAGATTTTCTATCTGAAGACTCACATTGTACACTTAATTTCTTACCTCTTTTCACCTTTTTAATAAGCATATCAAACTCCATTCAGATTTCTTTAATCTGTTTGGAACGCTTCCAGAATATCACTCTTCACATGGTTAGAAATTGTCATCTAAGTTACCATCAAAATCTATTTATGACTAATTTATAACTTTTTTGATATGATGCTGGTGTTATTTGGTAACCTAAGTAGTTCATCTGTATCTTGATATTTATCCTCTGAAAGTGTTTGAAATGCCATCATACTGTGTTCTTAAGGCCTTTGCTTTAACAAGCAAGCCTTGGAAGCCTGTAACACTCTCTCCACAAAACAGAGAAAATGCATGACTTTTCACTTCTCGTTATTAAATTTCATTCTATTTTGCACTAGTCAACATTGTCATTTAATTGCTCCTACACAATGATTCTGTCATCTTCTGTATCAGTGGCAACTCCCAACTAGTGTAGCCTGTGAATTACAAAAACTCTCACCTATTTCCTTCGCCGGGTGTCTTCTCAGTTTTGTACTAGTCCTAACATTTCTATTTGAGATAAGAAACTCTTATGCGGCACTATCTAATTTCTGTACCTAAATTTAAATACACGAACTCCACAGCATTAAGCCATCTAACAAATCTTGCCAGAGGAAAAGATACTATTTGATACAACATAGCCTTCACAAAACCATGCTGAAAATGTGTCATACTGCCTATTTACCTTCGTATTGTAAATTGCTCTTTCCTTCAAAATTCATTGTATGACTTAAAACAGTATTGAAGCTAACAGACTAACAGTTGCTTGGAACACTTTTTTTTCTGTTTATGAATAGAGATATCGCTCTTCTCCAGTCACAGGATATTACAGACTATTTAAAAATCATGTAATTCTGGCAGTTTCATCCTGGCCAACACCCATGCAGCCTCACCGTGCATGTGTCCTGCTGGACTGGAAGTAAATACAAGGTAGGGGAGAAGATTCGTGGATTGAGGTAAAGATAGTTTAATAGGGAAAGCAAATATCAGAATATATGTGTCATCAGAACTATGTTAGCCACAAAAAGGAAAACACAGCACCATACAGATTGCTATGAAGGCAGTTAACTCAGTCCCAGCCACTCAAGTTGCACAAAGTAAACTCTCCAGCATCATGGCCCTAAGAAGTGGGGGATTTGGGTCAACAACCTGAGAATCTGAGTGCTTGAACTAATGGTATATTCTGCAGTTAACTAAAGACTGATGGTGGATTATAGAAATGTATTTGTTCATTATTCGTAAGAAAAATACTCTTTGCTTGATAGATAATTCAACTTTGAGTAGCTGGAATTCAAATTCAAAGCTTGTGGTCAGTAGCAAAATTTGTAAGCTTGGTCATATATTTACTGAGAAAGTGACCTAACATTATAAAGAGAAATGCAAGTGCAATTTCATTAGAAAATGCAACATAGGAAGTGGTAAGGAGCACCTGAAATGATGAGAATATCTAAAATGTATTCCTATCGTCAGGCACAAATATATTACACTTGTGTTCGTGCTTCACATTTAAACATATTTACATGTATTCTTGATTAAGATGAAGAAAAAGTCATTGTTTATGTTCAGCCTGTGTATTTTATATTTTGAATTCCATACAAGATATACAAATGAGTACATTCTGCTATGAATGCTCTCACAACATTTACCAATTCATATAGAAATACTGTGTATGAATAATTGCAGCCTTGTCTGTAGATAATTCTGGAAAAAAAAGTCATTTGCACAAATGTAACTTGTAATAAAGGATGAGAACTTGTATGTCATTAATACCTCATTGGTTAAAATAGAACATGGGATAAAATAGATCAAAAGAACTGTATTTTCACTTTTATCATTGAGAGGAATAGTTATTAATATCTTTCCTATTCCATGTTTGACTGACTCCTGTTAAATCAAAGTATATTTCACAATTAGGATTTTGCACTATTTATTGTAACTTTTGCTTGGCTTCTACTTCTTTTATGTTTCATCCATGTTCACGAAAAAAAGTGTTAATGCTTACCTTCAATTCCCTTAGTTTAAGGTGTAGATAGGTCTAAAATTATTCAATTATAGGGAAAAAATAAACTGCAGTCACATGTTGATTATCTGCTATTTAGAAAGGGACATTCTCAGCTGAGCAGCCCTGACTACCACTTGCAAGAAGAGCCCTTTAAGCTTTGTCCTTCTTTGCCTGTAATATTTCCTAACCTGATAGGCTACGAAAAGAGAATTCTTTATTTAATAGGTTTTACTTTCCTTCAGCTAAATATTTAATCTTCTTCAACTGTATAGCACTAATTAAGTGAAGAAACATATTACAGGTTGGTGTTGCATTAAAGCACATGAATTTTATTTATTTTCTTCATAACTTTCATTGCACAGCTTTGGGAATAGCGAACACCTAATGCGTTTTCTATTTAATTAAATTCCTGTTTCTCTGTTACTGAAGTTCTAGATTTCTCAAGGCAAATACCCCATCCTGGATCCTTTTATAATTATTTTTTCTGAACCAAGAATTTCTGAGGTTTGCATTAGAGATATTAGATTGAAAGTGAATATGATAGTGGCAGATCAACAGAGTGTCTATTTGACAATAATGTTTCTGAGGTAGATTGTCATGAATAATACATATTTAACTTATTTAGCATAGTCTGAAAAGTTATGCAAACCACATTAGTAAATTGCTTACAATTTTAGTTGTTTTGACACAGAGGGTAGACTGCCTTAGCTGATACCACACAAAGGTGATATGCAGGTTTCCCACAGTAAATCTTTACGATTGATTTTAATTAAAAGATCTGGATTTTCCTTGTTAAAAACTACTGTTTCTGCAAAATGTTTATACAGTTGGAAGCTCCATGCTTTTAGCAGTGTATTAACAGAGTATCAGCCAAACAGTATAAACCTTCTGTTACCTGAAAATCAGAATGGTAACCGGGATGGGAAATGTGGACAGCTGTGATGTGTTGACTCAGTCCAGCAGCTAAGCACCACACAGCTGCTTGCTCACTGCCACCAGCCCCGGTGGGGCAGGTGAGAGAACAGGAAGAACAAAAACATGAGTCAAGATAAAGATAGTTTAATAAGTGAAGGAAGGAGGATGGAGGGGGTGGGAAAAGAGGTGATCATCACCTTCCACAAGCACAGTGGTGCCAAGATAGTCTCCTAGTAATGGCTACGTCCCCCAAAACCCCCTCCCCTCAGTTTTTGTTGCAGAGAATGACATTATATGGCATGGAATATTTTGGCCAATTTAGGTCAGCTCTCCAGGTTGTGTCCCCTCCCAGCTTCTTATCCACCTTCAGTCTGCTCTCTGGGGGGGTAGAGTGGGAAGAAGGGAAAGCCTTGTTGTTGTGCAAGTACTCCTCTAACCCAAACACCAATGTTTCATTAACATCCTTACAACCTGACTTATCTGTCTAGTCACCTTCTATAGAGCAAAAAATCAAATCTTGTAAACATGATACATCTGTATCACTTTAGATCTCTGTCTCAGGTTGAGAAGACAAATCTGTCCCAAGGAAAACTAGGTCATCCATCCACCTTTCACAGACCAGGTGGACAACAAGTTGATTATGAGCCAGCAATGCACCCTCATGGAAAAAATGGCCAAGAGTATCCTGGGCTACGTGAGGAAGTTGTCAGCAGGCTGAGGGAGGTGATCCTTCCCTTCTGCTCATCACTGATGAGAAAAACCTGGAGTGCTGTGCCCATTTCTGGGCTCCATCAGTACAAGAAATATTTGAACTTACTGGAGTCCAATGCAGGGCCACAAAGATGGTTAAGGAACTGGAACATCTGTTATCTGGGAAGAGGCTGAGACAGCTGGGACTGTTCAGCCTGGACTTTTCTCAGTAGTGTCCACTGATGGGACAAGAAGCAAGAAGCACGAATAAAAATGCATGAAATTCCATCTGAACACAAGGAAACATCTTTTTATTATAAGGGCTGTCAAACACTGGCAGAAGTTGTCCAGAGATGTTATAGGGTCTCCTTCCATGAAGATATTCATAATCCATCTGGGCACAGTCCTGGACAGTCTGTTTTATCTGACCCTGCTTGAGCAGGGGGATTAGATTAGATGGTCTCAAGAGGAGCCTACCAATCTAAATGATTCTCTGAATCTGTAAATTCAGATATCAAGAGGAATTCCAGTATACATATAATTGTTGCTCAGAACGTCAACGTGTTAGTGCAATAGCGAAAATAAAAATATATTTTTTCATTCATTAATATTTAAATTTATTGTTTGTATTGCTGTTATTCCTGCCTTCCTCTAAAATCAAGTACTCTAAAATCATGACTCAGGTATAGTAGTTCAAGGTGTTAGGAAACTTGCTTTTAGATTTGAGATATATTCTATGTGTAAATAATTTCTCTGTTACAATGGTCTGAAGTCTACTCCAGATATAAAAATAAAAATTATTTCAAAGGAAAAAAAAAGGAAAAGAATGAAAAACAAAGAAAAAAGGCAAAAAACAATTGTTTACTTTTGTTATCAAAGAGGAAACGTGACCACAATGAATTGCAAAACATATAGTCAGAAATAACTCCTGCTGCAACTCATTTAATGCCATTGCATGCGGAAAAATCAACCATAGGCTGAAATCACCTTTATTCTTGCTTACATAAAGAACTAGCTATTTTAAGTGGTGCTGAAATAAGCATAATCCATTGCACTGCCAAGTATTATAGCAGTGAATTTTGCATATAGAGTTATTGTGTGTGATACATAATCTAACAAATTTCCAAACAAACATTCTGGAAACAATTACAAGCAAGCAACCCTAAGCAAATACTATTGAAGTTTTAAATTGCATTTTGGTCACCCACGACCATTTAAAAAAATGTTCCGCAGAATTTTTATGCCTAGAGCAAGAAAAGAGAGTTTTTGCTGTCTTGCCAAGTGAGAGTTTAATGTTGTGAATCATTAGGAAGCATACACATTAGTCTCAAAAATAATTGTTTGGTTTATAGTCACTTGGGGCTATAGTCTCAATCAGACCTCAGCTGTGGTGGGCTAGCAGAACATACAATGCAGTATAAATACAGTTTGTTGATATATCACTGACAGAAGCATATGTTACACCATTAACTTCCAAAACAAACATGTGAAGTTGTTACCAAAGAAGGACAAATGCTATAACATTTAAAAAGTCTATTTCAAGTTACTGTAAAAATAATCTGATAAATTCATAGATGCAGTATTTATTTTTATATCATGTGACTTCAAAATATATTAATAAAGTAACATATATGTTAATGATAAACAATAATTGTCACAGAACTTAACCTAATATTTTTTACCAAGGTGGGTCATGTTCCTGGGAGGTCTAGAGTGATGTCTGTTACTATTTATTCAACATGTAGCCTTTCAAATATAGGTAAGATTATTAGTAAAGAAAAACATAAAACTAACGATTTCTTTGTCGTTTTGAATAGGCATATTTTCTTTGCTCTTTAGAAAGTGCTTGCCTCTTTTTAAAGCCATTAGGCTCAGAATACTCTTTCATCATAGGAGATTTTGTGATATCTTGACACCAAGGGGATCAAGAACCTCAGTGTTGACTTACAGGTTTTATTCTTTCAGTATAGGAAGAATCTTGAAACCCTGCATAAGCTGAACAACTAATAAGCAACGACTTGTTAGATTTTAGTATCTTCAGCAGCAGAGTTCTGAAAGAAACCACTTTAACAAACTAATGCGTATCAATATTAATAATAACATTACTTTTTAATAAATACAGCAGTTCAACCACCACAAAAAAAACCCAGCCTGGCAGAGATCAGAAGATAATATTGTCAAAGCCATAACCAGCAGAATGATTTTCAAATATAAATCCACTCCCACTCTTATTGTAACCATTGAGTTCAGGGGGGTTAGGACAAGGCAGTCATGTGCACTTTCTAACGATGAAAAACCGTCTCTGAATTAAGAAAAGACTATAAATTTGTTTCCTACTGAATTTAATAGTAGGAATGACCTTAGCATGTAGTTGTAGCTGTAATGCAGAAGGAAGAAGTTCTCTCCTCTGTGAGGATATTTTGACTCTGGTAAAGTATGCATTTGATTTTGTTCTTAACCATAAATTCACAGTTGATTTCCATCAGAGGAACTTTTAAAATCTCTCTCTCTGTTCCTACTACAGAAGCAGAAAGACTAATGTCAACCAATTACACAACTATACTCCTCCAAAACTATTTAGTTATCTTATGGATGGAATTAAATTTTAATCTACTTTGACTTGAACAGCAAATGTAGTATTTTCCTTCTGAGGTGCATCAACAAATGAATGATTTTTTTTCTCCTGACATTACACTTCATTAAATCTGTCTGATTTATATTAGTGTACCAGAGTAGTGAACTAAGGGACATAAGAATGGAGGGGAAGGTAGGAATATCAAACCTGGTTCCTTCACAGCTGGAGGCAGTTTCAAAGTAGCTACATTTAGTCTATTGTATTATATTAATAGTCCACAAAGATTCAAACAGTAACCATTTCATGTTCCATGTCTTACAGGAAACACAGCATTTCCTAATAATCTACAGCAAAATCAAATATATTAAAAGGTATAACCACTGATAGGCACAGCTGTAAAGTCCACAGTTCTATCAATGTTTAACGTTCTGTTGTGTGTATAAACAAACTGCTAGCAACACAAAGTACAATACACTATAAACAGATGGCATTAATTTGCTCATTGTAAACTTCACCTTTGTATAGGAAAGAGTAGGCATAATATATTTTCCCATAAGTTTAAGAAAGTGTCTTGAGTGAACTAGAAGTCAGAGCTGGTATCCATTGTTAATGCAACAGATGTGTTTATATCTAAAATACTTCTTTAAAACTATACTTTATTACTAACAAATATTACTGGGTCACAAAACTGTAATATCATTCACTGTAATTCCAACAAGTTTTTTCACAGTTCTCCGCTTTCCTTTTCCCCTTTTATCTTGTTTACTCATTCTCACTTCTGTATCATAAAGCCAAGGTTTTGGTTCCTGAATCTTAGCACTAAGAGAGGAAAGGAAACACATACAGAGGACATTTAGGTGATCTCCCCTCCAACATTATTACCCTGCCAAACACATCATTCTATTGCTCTTTATTTCAGCCAATTCATGTTAGATTTGCAGCTAAACTGATTATTTTCAAGAACTAATGGAGAGAGTCGGAGTAAAATGAGTCATCTAGACAAACACAAAACAAAAATGAGATTGCTGAAGTAAAATGTTTTTATTCAAATAGTGAGATTTTATCTGCATGCCCTATATTCTAGCCTTTAAGAAGAGAATGTAGACAGAGAAAGAGTGGGAAGCTCTATGGCCTTTGTAGAAAGATACACCAGACCCTGAAACACAGAATCCTCACTGGCAGTGCTTGGACACTTGACTCTACCTTTCTCAGTGAGCCCTACTACTGATCCAAATGTGACACAACAGTGGAGAAATATTCCTCCCTCGAAGTAGGAAGGTCTTCTGTTCACCTTAGCAAGTGTAATGATGTAGAGGGCAAGTGAAGAGGAGATTTGGCTTTTTTATGAGCTCCCACTCTAGCTCTTCAAAGGGAGCAGAAGTTCCTTCTTTATTCCATTCTTTCAGTGCAGTGGAAAGAAGTCTTTAGGTGCTTAAGTGTCCAGAATCCAATAACACTGCTGTATATTCTCTGTGTTGTTCTTGGCTGAAGGGAAGTCTCATTCAATCATCTACTCCACGCCTCTACGCTTTTTAACCCTACAAGATACGCAGTCTGAGGGTTTGCTGAACAGGGCTTCAGGGTGCTCATTGCTCAGCAGCTGCTGGAATCTCTTTGAAGTAATATCATTCCTGTTTCTCTCTTCATTTCTCTGGTATACATTTGGACCTTTTATCAAGCAACACTTTTTACATCTAAGAGTATTTATGAAGTAATAGTTCATCTTAGTCATGTTGTAGTTCAACCCCATTTAAGAAAAATATCCCACAAGGCTTCTCACAACTACAGTAGAAACACAACAAATATTTCCTGTTGCTTCAGCAATCACATACCAATGGCAATAACCTACCTTTTACAGATTATAATGTTTTTACTGTGAATTGTTGTGCAGAGAACACACGTCTTGGGTGGAGGAGAGAGGACATTGTAAATGAAACAGTTTCCTAAAGCACAAATTAATTGATGAATCATAAGAAAAGTATTCAAAGTACCAAATTTTCCTACTTCCCTTTCTAACCAAAGAACTGAGGGTTAAAATGACCCTAGAAGACCAAAATGAAATTAAAAAACCTACAGGAGACTGAAGAGCTCTCTGAATTTTGCTGAGTATATACCCAGTCCTGAACTCAACATATTTGTCTAAGTTCCCACAAAGCCAACTTGAATTCAAGTGGCAGAACATCTATGCTCCTGGTAACTTGAAATGACCTGGACTAGTGTGCAGGGGAGCAATGAGTGCTGGGCTGCTCCATGAAGTAGGATGAGCCAGGAGCAAAGGGTGAACCAGCACAGGTGGTGCCCTCTCCAAGAAGCTCCTGACCATGATGGACAGAGAAGGGTGCCAGTGACAAGGCCCCACAGCAGACACAACAAAGGGAGAAACCGGGCCCAGAGTCTGTCCAAGAGGAACAGAAGAGAAGAATTCAATACCAGCACTCCTCCAGCATCACTGAGGCAGGGACTGATGGCCCCAGCTAGGCTGAAATGTGGCCATGGGCCATGGACAGAGTGGGGGACAGCCCAGGTGAGGCTGGGCAGCAACAGTCAGCCCGTAAGTGCCTCCACAGTGGATACTGTGGCCTCAAGGGTTTAAATGTGATTTGAGGACTACACAAAGGTGGTGCTGATTGTGTTGAATCCCATCCCTGAGCACCTGGGGTAGAAATTATTCACTCTGTATAACTATTTTTAAATTAATTGCTCTTCTTCTTAATGTAATGATAGTTTAATGTAAACCATCTTTTAAGCATGGAGTTACATAAACACATAGAAAAATTAATTTAAAACAGACTATATAAACTTCAGTTGAGGATTTGCCACATGCCTCAGAAGGGAGATCTTACATTCCCTACTAAATTGCTACAGAGCCACACTACATTCACTTATTCACAGATTTGAGGTGTATATGTCATAATCTTATATTAAGAGTTCTTCCTTCTTGTAACATTGTGAAGACTTTATATTCTTTGGGATATGGCCTACCAGTCTGTTATCTTCTGTTATTTCCAGCTATATTCTGTGTGTTAAATGTTACCATGGGTATCACACATAAGAAGGTTGTGTCTGCTTGTAATTTTACACCTTGTAAGTGCACACCAGATGAAAAACTTGGGAGAGCAAGGGCCTTCTGTTTAATGTTGAGGGAAGCTGTACTGACTTGCCTTGTCATCTCCTCATATCATGGATTGCTGGGACAAAGATCAACATAATTTCTCATTGGTGGTTGAAGTGGTAGGATAAAAATGTGTTCAGCTTGACCTTTGTAAGACTGATGTGATCATTTGGGGAAGCACATGCAGGATGATAGGCAGAATATCAATCATTTTACCTAGCATGTCTTCTTCACCAGTTTAGAGAATTCTAACTCAGGATAGCTCTTTGCCTTTGCTACTGTCAATGAAGATGTATTGCAATACACCTAACCAGCTTTTGGAGCTTCTAACTGGAAATTGTAGCCTGTTATATAACTTTGCCATGTTACCTATAAGTTCTTTATTGCAAGATTAGAAAAAATCAACATGGAGCTATAATTTTAAAGTGTTCCCAGCTTTATGCTGTTCCACAATGCAGTATCTTGAGCTTGAATTAGGCATTCCTATGTGAGTATGTAACACAAAGTTTTGATTTCCAAGCTGGATATCTTTTTGTCAACAACTGTTTTTGTTATAAGTCCTAAAGCATGTGAACTGGCTAAGAAGTAGCTTTTCTGCTGTTGCCATACTACTCTAGCTGTACAGAGTTCAAATAATCAAGCTCAACAGATTCAAGTTCAACAGATTTGGGCCCTTATTTTTTCCATATACTACTAAAGGGCTCTTCCTGGAATAGTGCAAAACATGTATGTTGTCTGGGAGTTTGGAAAGGGATGAGAGTAAGTTTTCCTTTAAGTCTGCAGAGTGCAGTGAACTGTATTTGTTTGCAGGTGGTTGGTGAACGGAGTTTCTCTTTGAATCATTGTTTGAGTGATACTGGGTGGTTTTTATATCACTGTCAGTGTGCTAAAGAGCCACAGGTCCCACAGGTCTTGTGTAGGTTTATTTTAGCATTATTTATTGTCCTGGTTTTAGTTAAAACAGAACTGAGGTTGCTGTCAACACAACACAGAGTCCCACTACTTCTCACAGGAAAATTCACTAAAGAGAATCGGTTCTCTTTTAACCAAAACCAGGACATTTATAGGGAGATAAATATTTTGTCTTAAAAGTTACTAAGCTGGCCCAGTTATTTTAACTGAGAGGAAGGTGTACATGTGAAACACACTCCAGGAAGATATCTGTGTATTTAGTAGTTATGGGTTTCTTAGAATGGGGTCAGTCAGTATTTGCTGAAATTTGACAGTGGTGTTTGCAGTAGATTTCGTCTTTATCTTGGCTTAATATCATGTATATAATACACTATTAAACTACTTTCTCCTTTTCTGGCCTAACATCTTACACATTTAGTTCCAGATCCTGATTACCATCATAGCATTTTGTGACTCATATTATTTCAAAACGACACACACCAAGGTGGATTACCCCCTGTTCTCTAAAGGACATGGAGAACAGGTGGACATTGAAAGCTCAAGATCAAAGTCTGCCACTAAAATAGGACAACATAGTTCCATGTTAATACTACCTAAGGAAATTAAATTTGGGCACTATGCTCTAAGATAATATTTTCTCAGGCCTAGATCCTCTCTTTGGCTTTACTTTCACAAAGTAAAATCAGCCCCATGACAGCAAAACAAAAAAATAAAAATAGAAATAAAGTTTGTGAGATTTCATGGTGAAATGAGATAAAATCAAGGACAACTTTAGTCTGTGATTTTACTGTCTATATAGTCAAACTATATGTTTTGGGACTACTAAGCTCACAATGTCATAAGTTATTCCAGCACTTCCTGGAAACAACAACATAAATTCTGGACATTTTTGTATTTTCAGAAAAACTCCTTTGCTTATATTTTAGATACAAAGCCTTGTCATGAAAATTAAGAGACACAAATTCAATTAGTCAGCTCAATTACTCTATACAAATGTAAAGTGGTGCCAGATGTCAATTGCATTAGTCATTATTATTACAGATTTTCTAATACTATTTTACTTTTCCTATTTAATTACATTCCTACATGTTTTCTTTCTCTTTACTGGCAATTATTACCATGACATCTTGATCCTGGGCCTAGAGGGAAAAAGAATGAGTTTGCCTCTCCTGGTCTCTCATTTATTTTTGTGGGAGCAGTACTAGATCCCTTGTGTATCCCCTTGCAGAAACAATGCAGTGCGATATACATAATGAGGACCTATCACGCTTCTCTCTTTCCCCTCTCCTGTCTTTTATCTTGGGGCAGAAATGCCATGGTCCTTTAATTCATTTGACGTAAATATTTGCAGACCTAACTGCTTTCAATACTGATCTATCAGGATAAAGCTAGTCAGTTTAAGTCAAATAAAATGCAAGATTAGAGGTTACACTTCTAATCCATGCTTCAGAAAACTATACCCAGGCTGCGGCAAAATTTTGTGGACCTTAATATGGATGAAAACTTCCTACTCATTTGAAAAATTGATGTATCCCCTCACTTACATAACCTATCAAATACGAATGCATGCTTTATTTGAAAAATAGCATGTCCACTGCACCTTCTACTCCTCCATTAAATACCTTTATTTTGGACTTGTCCTTGGATAAGAATGTATCCACTCCAGCACATTCTGACATATTTTTGTCATTTTATTATTTCTGTTCATTGTTTGGTATAACAAAGCACTGCAGGATAAAATATGATCTGCTCTTCAATGCGTCTCCCCACCTTTTTCAGTGATCTCTCTGGATTTGCACTTTTATTTTTTTTTTACCAACAGCAAAACCTGGTATTTCCTCTACTCTGTAAGGTGGGCATCTCTCTAAGAAACTGTTTTTATGTCTTTTACTTACAAACAGGTGTTCATGCTAATTACTGCTAACTGCAAAATTTTCATAACTGAGTCATTAGATTCCTCTAGAATTTTTAATGTAATGGGCTGTCATCAAACAAATGATATGAGATAAAACAGTTACAAGATTTATAGTTGAGTAATCTAAAAAATGTTCACAATGATTTAATACCTTATATCAAACGTCTGACACAGTGATAAGTGAGGTATGAGATCTATCAACAGGAAGAAAAGAGATTAATTCATGACCAGTCAAATTACTGTGTTATTTAATATCCTATTAATCAAAGCTGTATCCTGGCACCTTAGTAAAATCTTACAACCTTCTTCTCACAGTCAATTAGTTTCCACAAGTCTTTATTGGATATGGTTCAAACAAAATCTAACGTTGATGTTTCCATGGAGCAGATTACAGAGAAATACACGTCACTCACTTCTATCAGTTTTATACACTACCTTGGAAATCTGCAAACTTAAAAAAAGTGTGATGACTAAAGTGTGCTGGGTCTGTGCTTCACAGCTTAGGTGATTATTGAAAGATTGGTTTCTTCATTTGCCCTCTCATGCAGACAACTGCACAAGACATTTTTCTGTTCCTATGTTTCTTTGGATTTAGTCTCTCAGTCTTACTTATTGAGTTGAACATCTTTTCTGGTTTTGTGACATGCAAATTTTTGCCTTGTTATTTTTACCTACTTATTAGAACATATCCAAAACTCATTAGAATTAATCAAAACCTTCCTGACTATTTCAGCCAGTTTCTTATTTTCTCAATCATAAATAGCTCAAGTTAGCCAATATTGGTTCTCATCTTGAGTAGCACCATGTTTTGGTTTCATACCATATGCTCTCCAAAAATTTTCTGCTATCCTTCAGCCAGCATTATTACACCACATATTTAGCAAATATTTCACCAACATTATAATTTTGCCAGTTTTAACAATTTCTGGGCTATTACAGACAAATTCATTCAAATCTTTAAGTATAGGCCTGTCTTCATTCTATGATGTTTGTCTTCTTTCTGCTTGATTTTATTAGACTATGACTTCCTGTATATATATCTATTAGATACATACACCTATACTTTCTACACAGGTCTACAGGTACATGACTACTTTTCATTTTTCTTTCTTCCTTACTCCTCTTCACCTGCACTTGCTCAAAACTCCTCTGTTTATTCTTATTTTCAATTGAAATCTGAAATCATTACTCAGGTGAACTGTTCTCCGCAACTAATAAAACATGCCATACTTGTATATTTCCCAGGCATTAAGATTAAATTTTTGGTCTTTACTTTTGCCTTGTTTTTTCTCTTTGGAAAAACAGATTCTGAACACCATTCACTACCATCAGGAAGATATTTCTAACATGTCTTGTACTGTGCAGCTCAGAGATTCCCTTCACTGCTAGTATCGATCAGTTTTCAAAAACTACTTGCAGAAATAGCTGGATAATGTTTAGTACAGAAATTCCTATCTACTCTGGCTTTTAATTCAAAGCTGCTTTGGTTTCTTTCTTTAAGCACCCTCAGTAGAATACCTCTCTTTCTTTTTACTTTTCAGTCAAAATAATTTCAAATGCTCTCTTTTGGTTTTGGTAAATTCCATTCATTCCTTACTGTTTTATTATTCTTGTCACAGACTTTCTTATTTTTTCCTAAGAACTTTCTATTTTCTATGACCTTTTTCCTTTCCCATCCCATTTACTTTCCCCTGTAGTCTTTCCCTTTGTATTTCTCCTCTCTCTTGTGCTGTGTAATTTCTGTCAGTTGAAGCACATTTAAGAAACTTTGGCATACGTAAAATTTTTTAGACATCTAAAATTAAGTTTAATGTAATAACTATTTAAAAAATGCAATACATTTTATTTAATTTTAATTTGTGCTGATTTGATAATATAACACAAAATATCATATGAAGTTGACATTTAAAAAAATAGACAATGGGTGATTTGGTCTCACTGATTTCTTTCTCATGGAGAACTTCATCTGTGACATGTTAGTCCACTTTTTCTTTATACCTTTATTTCGCAGCTCCTTATCTCCCACAGACACATGAGTTTAAGATCAATAATTCTTTGAATGATCAGTATCACCATGTACTTTTGCACTGCAATGGAAAGGTCTACCCTGGAAGAAGTAAGTCTTTGGCGTGCCCTCGTTCCATGCTTCTGCTCTTGTTGCTGCCTTGTGAGCTGCCTTGTGAATGGGATGGGCGATGCACCCATGTACCCACATCTCAGCCTGCTCTGAGGGGCAGTGACACCGCCTAGGAGCAGTGACACTGAATGCTTCACAGATAGAGAGCTAAGTCTGGCACTTGCCACATCCTTGTAACTATGCTTTGTAGACAACATGTGGGCAGAAGATGGCAATTTTTTTCCCACTGCTTAAAGCACCAACAATGGTAATTAAACACATTACTAAGTAAACTTCAGCAATTTCAAATTTTTTTGAATGAACATGGAGAATCCAGAAATCATCTTTGAAGGTATTTGTGTGCTCTAACACCAGGTATTGAGGTTTCCCTTTGTATTTAACGGTGAGATGTGACCAATTTTACCGAGATTCCTTTCATTTTATGTTATTTCTGAAAGGTTACTTTATCAGTTCATAACACTGACAGAGTGTAAGGCTCTTTCTTGGTGTTGTTATTATTAGACATGCTTTCAACTGTATATCTCTGTAGAAGTAGCAACCACATTGATCTATTCTTTCATACACATAAATTGCACAAACCTGCTTTCTACAGATTTTAATATCATAATCTAAACTCTAGGAGATCTACTAGAAATACATAAGCTGAAAAATCTGCATCCACTTCAGTCACTCTGTTTGAAATAAAACAAATTTTAAATGAGCTACAGAAATCTGACAACCTAACCAAACACGCAGTGAAGCAAGCATTACTGAAATTCTTGAGAGACTCTTTGCCCAGCAAAAGAGAAAAAAAAGGCAGTCATGCAAATAAGCAGAAGATAAGAAAGACAGATGTTGCATTGACCTCCCACTCACTGGAATTAGGTTGCCAGTTTTGTTACTCCTCTGCAGCTGTTGGCGATAGTCAGGTGGGAAGACAGAGCCTAACAGACATCACAGTAGGTACCACTGTAAATCAGTTAACATATTTATGGAAGAAGTCCAAATATGATCTGAAAATGTAGGGAACATCACCCTAGTCATACAGGGAGATGATTTCACTTTCAGTCATTCCACAAAAGGCAAAACGTGTTGGGTATTTGGCAGAGAAAGATATATGCTGGCTGCATTTCCTGTTTTATGATGGAAAAGAAAAATCAAAGGTATGTTTTTACCAGGTTCTGACAGTGGCTACTGAAAGACAAGTTCTCTGAGAAGCAATTCATGAGCAAGTATCCTGTTTCCATTTTCACTTCCGCCTTCTCATCCCACTCCCCCCACCATGCCCCTCAGCCCCCTGAAAGCAATAAGCAGAAGCACACAAAGTATGTAGCGGGATAAGGAATTTTCTAATGCAGAATGCAAGTAAAACTTTACATAGAAATACACTAGACCATACAGCAATCTGGTAGGGGCCCTCAGGCACTGAACCCCACTCAGCAGCATTTGTTCTTCATTAAAGTGCTGGAGGTGTATGTTAGTCCTGGTGTCCTGATGACTAAGACTGGTCTTCAGCGTACTAGTTTTCCCCCTTCACACTAGGAGAATTTTAAAAGTTCTTTTTTCTTGCGTCTGAGGCAAGTTTGTTTTTTCTGTGTCTTGAGCTGTCAAGTAGCTTACTCATTTGAGATGCTCTACAAGATTTTTCAATGCAATAAAAAAGCCTCATTCTCCTGCCTAGCAGAGGCCAGCTGGTAGTCTTCACATGCTGAAGGTGGGCATTGCTACCAGAGCATAGAAAAACAATACTTTCAAGACATCCTTCTTAACCTCACAGCTTCTGCTGTGGTTACTGTGGCATTCAGACAGTATTATGCTGTAAACTCCCTTTAATCTCCACAAAGACCTAGCTGCACACTATGAAATTATGAAGAAGGCAAGCAATGCACGAACTGAGACTTGAAATATCATCAACAAAAAAACATAAAGAAAAGAGTGTTTTTCAGTCTCCAGATACAAGGAATCTAGGCAACAAGTGAGAGAAACTGGAAATTCTTGTTGACGAGAACAATGTTCTGTGGATGGAATCAGTGAAGCCAGTTGGGGTGACGCATATGATTGCTATCCTAAAATCACAGGCTGTAAGCATTACAGAGGAACATGGAACGGACAGAGGGCACAACAGGTGAAATTTTTATGACAGGTGTCACCTATTGTGAAACTATTAATAATTTGGAAGGTTGGATCCCAGAATAGCTGCGGATAAGCATGGTCAGGAACATTGTCCAGAAAAAGGGAACTGCAAGAGTTTGTGACAGACGACAGACTCACACCAAAACCATGATGTGTTCACTGTCTGTCCATACAGTGCAGGAAGAAAAAAGCTGTTCAATAGAGGACTGACATTCAGAGAAATGCTGAAGGTTTATGGCACGCAGTAGTAAAACAGCATTAAAATATTTAAGGAATCTTACAGGAGAATTTTCTAACATAAAAGGTATTGTATATAAGGTATTTGCATGGATCAAACTGGTTTGAATTTCATTACAATAGATACAGATAGTGTAATAATCACTGGGCTAGAAACTAATGGTTGGTTAGGGATTATAACTTCTATTCAATGTAAGAAAATAGAATAAAATCAACAGAAATAACAGAAACAGGCCATGATTCAAAGGAGGCAGTTTGTGACATTTGATGAAAATTAGGAATATAATTGATACAGAGGAACACCTAATAGAAAAGCGTGAATAAGAAATAGGATTTTTTTAAGAGGAGTTTACCAGATGAATGAAAAGCTATAAATCCATAATAAAGAAAAAGGATAACTTTGGTTATACAAACAAAATTAGTTAAGAATGAAGAATGCATTCCTACCTGCAGAAGTAGGAAATATTAATTATGAAAACATTTGGGGTCACAGCAGGCTGGGAGATCTTGGCATGCTTGTGACAATAAGGGATAACAGAAGCCTTGGAAGAATGTATTAGGAAAAACAAGCAGTAACCAGCCTGGGACTTTTACACTAACATAGGCATGGGTCTTCTAGTGGAAAATAAAACTGGCACTCAAACTTTCGAGAAAAATATAGGAAAAAATGCTTGGAATTATTAGCAGTTTTTAAAAAAAAAGTCAAAAGAAAATAGTAGATTCTACACTGGACTTGTTTATTGTCTGCAGATGGAGGCAGGATGTGGTTCTGGGTGAGATACTTTGTGAAAACACACATAAAGTTCAGTTAAAGAGAAGTAGCAGAGTTCAAAATAGGATAACTGAAAAGTGATAGCGTATGATATAAAGCAGGTTGTTCAAGATGATATTTTGTTTCCTACTAGTGCTAATCTCTATGAATCTACGAAAAAAATGACGGAAATGTAATAATGGTGCAGTTTATTACAACATTTCTCTGATATCTGGAAGCACAAGTTGCCAAAGGGCTGAGAAGTGTGAACTGATTTCAGTGCTGCTGCAAACCTTGATTTTTAAAGCTGACATGAAAAAGAGGAAATTTAATTACTGAAGTACTTCCCTGACGTCTGTTTTTTTTCTTTTTTTCTTTTAGAAATGTGAAAGCAAAATTTAAAAGAAAATTGTATCTACAGGGAAATAATATGAAATACTTCAGTACACTGGCCACTTGTTTCATTTTCCTCCTTGTTATACTTCCTTGACATCTGGGTAATTTGTCTTTTGCTTAATAAATAAGATAGAAAGTGAAATTCCGCAGTGACTTGGAGCAGGTACAATGAAAACACTTCATGTCTTTGATTCGTTTTCTTTCTAATCCACTTTAACCAATGTATATCAATAATAAACATTTATTGCCTTTGTATGTCTTCCCTACGGAATTCACAGGCCTAAGACTGTAAGGGAGAAAGAAAATATTTATTTTAATTGCTTATTTATGGTACTGATTACTCATTATTAGTTGATTAATTTACCGATTATTAACTTCTTACTTAGGGTACTGTATTGAGAGCTCTGGAAAGCAAAGTTCTCTATGTGATTGGACACTAAAATTACGGTTTAGTTATTAAAGAAATGTTAATACTAAATGCTCATATCATGATAGTGAGTGAGGAGTGCAGTAAAAGCTGGGTAACTCTAGGAGCTGGATGATAAAACTTCTTGTGCCTTGTGTAGTAAGAAGTTCAGAAGATACCAACGAAATAAACGTTACAGAATGAGGACATAAATAAGAAAACTGAAATGAGGAGAACCGGGAACCAGTTCTGTGTATTTTTAGTGTTTTGCTTATACATTTTAGATATTGTTTATATGTACTTTTTTTAATTTGAAGAAAATTCAAGAGAGTTAATAACTGTAAGAGTGAGAAGCATAAGAGAGACAAACACAACAAAGGGAGATTGATAGTTGATACTGCTCAGTTGCTGAGTAACAATCAATAATTAGCTTAGTCTTAAGAAACAATCTTCAGGAAATATTTGAAGGAGAATATAAGAGAGTGGGATACTTTTCCATATATTATATGTGTGTGAGAGTGTTTTGGTTTCGGCTGCCGCCGGCAACAAAGGCGCCACACAGCCGCCCCTCCCCCCACCGGCATGCGGAGGAGAATGAAAAGAAACAGGCAGAAACTGGTGCGTCAGGATAAGGGCAGTTTAACAGAACGGCAAACAAAGGGAAACAGGAACAACAACGGTACAAATAAGGAGAAAACACAACAACAAACCTTACGACCCAGACAGCCGCTTTCCCGAACAGGACCGGCGCCGCACCCTCCCAAACCGCAAGTGAGTTCCCACCACGCCACCCATCCCCCACCGGAACCCAGTGTGACGTCACATGGTATGGAATACCGGGCTCTGTTTGGCCAGGTGGGGTCAGCCCCCACCCCCCAGCTGTGCCCCTTCCTGGAGTCAGGTGAAAATTACCCCTGTCCTGGCCAAACCCAGGACATTATCCACCCCTTATTCCATACCATCTACGTCATGCCCAGGTCCCCCATTGTCCAGTTGATCACCACCACTTCTCCTGTCTCCAGATATCATTCCCTTAGTCTAT
>Ga0065711_1001675_pt1 | contig 40710 bp, 31 predicted proteins | sample Hoacrofraction12_FD_59098 | JGI IMG/M metagenome (GOLD analysis project Ga0065711, IMG submission 59098) | Hoatzin crop microbial communities from Cojedes, Venezuela - Epithelial fraction 12 v2 (version 2) | ecosystem: Host-associated > Birds > Digestive system > Esophagus > Crop | place... | reverse complement strand
TGTAGCTTCTTGTGCTTTCAGAACAGAGGATTCTATGAGGTACCTCAACAGCTACGTGTGTCCAGCCAGAGGAAGCACGAGCTATTGTAGCAGTCGGATTTGCTGAAGTTGAGCACAACACATGGAGGCTGATGGTGGTTCAGATATAGAGTAGAAGCTTGTCATGGGGGGGGAAGCTACCAAGCATCCTGCAGCCTAGTAAGCAGTGAGGCGAATCTATAGACTGTACTTGTGTAGGAGCTCTTTAATAATACTCTGTACTGGTAGAATGCTCCTAGAGTGAGTGTAGCTGTATGGGCAATAGTGCAGTTGCACAAAGAGTAAAGCAGAATCGCAGAAATGCCCACTTTGCTAGATAACATACTTTTGGCTCTACAGGATTTTGTTGTTACAATTAAGTCAGTTTGGGACTGGAAAAACATTTCTTCCTCAGCTGTAGACACTGCAACATGGATGGATCTGCTAGACAGGCCAGCTGCAACAACAACGTGGCGTTAAAGAAATCAATGCAACCTTGACAAGCACATGGCCTGGTGAGCCGATATTGATTCACTAATGACATGCAGTTGCATAATCCTCTCCTACTTGGATCTGATGGTTTCTAGACGTGATTGATTTCAGCGTTTGCAAGGCAGCACATAACAAAGAAAGAAAGAATATAAATTATTTAGTGAAAGTTGGTTCTAGAAAGAAAAAAAGTTTTGGACATCAGAGGGGAATTCTGTAGCAAACTGGCGGACTTGTGTATTCTTTTCTCGTATGGCAAATCTTAATGCTGATTTAGGAATGTGTGTCTGAATGGTCATCAAATTCTGTTGTTTCTAGTCATGGCAAACAGGTTATAGCTATGTGCTCTTCAAGGATGATGGAAGGCCCACTCTCCATTCCCACCACATCTCCAAAAAGACTCCAGTCAATTGTCACACACTTTTGGTACTAAATACCCAATTTTTCCTGGGTGGCAAAATACCATAGAACACAGCAGACCTCAAGGGCTTTGCTAAAATTCTATGTCCCTGTAAAAGCTGGGAACTGAAAGTGCTCAAAAGACTTCAGGATAAGGACAACCTCTTGTTTAGTTGGGGATTCTTTCTGGCAAGGGGCTGAAGAATGAGTGGAAAATGCAAGGGCTGAAGGGTGTAAATCTCAAAGGCTTCCTTTCTGTTTACTTCAGCACATTCTAAGAGTTTCTACCTGGATTATTTCAAACATTGTGCAGGGCTTGATCTGGCTTAGCAGTTCTTCTCCTTCTTTGTTGCCTTGTGCGGTTCAAGGAACATGCTACTTGATCAGTTTTCCAGGGTATATTTTCCATTCTCAAACTACCTGTCAATTTCTCAGTTTTGGATTGTGCTTTCAAGGAAACTCCTAATTCAGGCTTGGGTAGCCATTCATCAAGTAAAGGACATAGATGCAAAATCTGTATACAAAAATAGCTTAATGTATGCCAGCTGCCTCCTTCCTTTCAGGCACCTCATTAAGAATCTGTTTCTCATACAGGTATGGTCTGCACCTCCGCATTGCTCAGATTTGTGTGAGGTCATGATGGGAGGTATGTGAGGCTGGAAGGCAGCTAGTAAGGGAATATAAAATGGAAATATGTTTGTAATTCAGTGTTTCCAGTGTAACCAGAATCTCAAAAGTGATCATATGCATTCAGTGCAGAATTCATTTGTATCTATAACAGCTGAAAGAGCCATTGCTTTTTCAGTTCAAGCCCCAGCCAGGGCATTCTTTAACTGTATGAAACTCTTCAAAGCAAATAGGAGACGAAACATTACAACTTGGCTTAAAAAATTCATTCAAAATGGGCTTCTATCTGTAAAATATTTAAACACTTGCCTGCAGTCATAGGAATACAAGGAAAATTGTGCTACTGCATGAAAATCTTATGAACTAGCACAGAAATGGAGGTCTAGATGCAACTGCAGTTTAGATGACTCATGCATGTAACTGTAAATTATTCTCTGGAAGAATTACTTATCAATAAACATTTTGTTTTATGACAATTCCATAATGGGCACATAGGAAAGAAATACATATCTCTATACACACACATATAACGTTACCCTATGAAATATTCTACAGCCAAAAGCAGACCAGGGTTCTGCTTCCACTGAACCTCTATTTGTCCTTCCATCCTCCTGTTTCTCTCTTCATCCTTCCATCCACCTATGCCCCTTTGACCAGGACTGTAGTTTGTGTGCTTTTGCAATGTGTAAAACATATGCTTTCTGTGCTGCCAGTAAATCAAGATATTTTGTGTTCAGGAAATCATTCTCTAAGCATTATGTGCCTGAACCCCTTTGGACAAGTTTCTTTTTGATCTGACTGGGTTTTTTCCAGCTGCTTGCTTCCTACCTAAACACGAACACAAGGGAGCACCGGAAGGTCTTTTATTTTTTTGAGGGGGGAAAAAAAAAATCAGTGAGTGCGTGTGTTCAGGGAGGGAGTATGCCTTGAGGAAGGCACGATCTGGATGGGAAGTGTGTCCGAGGCAGAAAGCTGAAGACTATGCTTTATGGCCAATACTCTTCAGATCCTTGTGGCCTGGGCCACACTACTGTCACTGCTCAACAGCCACGGCAACCCCTGAGGGACATATCTCCAGCTGTCACCACCTCTGTTGGCCTTGCGTGGTTTAGTGATGTCCCAGGGCATGCTATGAGTGTCATGTGGCTGTTGTGTTGGTGCTGGGTGCACAGTTGTGGTCCTTAGGGAAGGCAGAGCAGGAATCCTTTCCACCAAGGTGCGTGTAGGTGTTTGCAGCCGAGAGTCAAGGCTGCTGTGGAGCTCTGCAGGGCAAGGAGCAGCACAGAGCTGAGTGTATTAACATATTTATGTTGTTCTACAGCCCAAAGAAGTGAATGACGTGCTAAAGCTACTTATCTGTTGCTTATGACTACTGCACTACTTCTGTGTAATCAGCCAGAAAACTATCTTGGGAAGCCCTATTTTGCTTCTCTTGATGTCAAGAAGAAAAGTCCCGTTTACAGCAGTGATAGAGAAACAGGAAGGAGCACATGCTGGAAAAAAATTCATTGGAAAATTGTCTTGAAGAGGGAGGGGAGGGTGCGGAAGGGACTACAGAATAAACCTACCAGGTTTGCTTAGGTACGTGATAGAAAGAGAGTAGAAAATCAAGAAGGCTTTTAAGAGGGGTGCCTATAGGGCTGTAAACACTGAAGCCTGATTCCTGAGGACTGGGGATGACATTAGTTAGAGGTTTGAAATGTAACAAATCTGGGTCCTCTAGCAGGTGCTGCTGGGAATCTGGTGATTCTTCAGTAATGTTTCTCCCCACAAAGGTGTGCTGCAGGGCTTAACATTGTCTTTTCCTACATGTGCAGGGATGCTGTTTGTGAAGCAGCCAGCCAGCTCTGCTAAGCATCATGGCAGGGCATTTTGACCTTCAGCTGCTTCAGCCCCAGGCAGAAGGCTTTGGCATGGAGGCAGCACTGTGCAGAGCTGTTGAGGGCAACCAGGCACATGTCTGTTATTCGTCTCCAAGCAGGCAGGTCACTCTGGAGTGGCTCCCTTAGTGTTGTAGGACAGTGGTGCGGTTCCTGGAAGAGCAGCTCTTGTTTTGTACACAGGTCAGCATCCAGGCTCACCCTTACGCAGTTCCAGGAAAGCCTCACTTTCTCAGGCGCTGCGGCACACTGTTGCAGATCTGTATTGTGCTGACACTGTTGTTTCTAGCTGGAAGGAGAGACTAGGAAGGGGCCCTGATGAACAGTGCCAGACCTGTAACTCCCATCTTGGGTCTCTGTAAGCATCAGTCTGCACCTTTAAAATAAAACTCCTGCATTCTAGATTCAGCCCCATAGTCCATGCTCACATTAATGGGGGTGTTATGAGGACTGCATCAAAACAGGGTGATTAATGAGGATACATTGCAGTCCCATTGCCTGCAGCCAAGGCAATTCTCCTTGGCATTCTCTGGGCTTCTGTCTGCTCTTTACCTTTGGTTTGAAAGTTTATAGTTGCTGTTCATTAACCAGGAGGCAGCATCTGGGTGCCTACAACTGTGCAGTTGTATCAGGGCAACAAAATTGTTACTTCTGTCAATAACGGCCCGCTATCAAGCTTACATGCTTGAGCTATGTCCTCTGGTTTACCTGGGATGGCGAAAGGCTGGAGATCCACCATGTCCCTCTCATGCAGCCTGCAGGCTTGCTGATGTGCCTGCTGACTTGCTTGCACAAGACCTGCGTGTGGACAGTTGTCCAGGACTGTGACTCTGTCTTTCAAGAAGCTGGTTGCTGGTACAGTTTCTCCTTTGATGCTTACTACCATGCTGTCTTCAGTGGTGCCAAATGCACTGATACATGCAGTTAGCCAGATGACAGCAGCTCACACAATGTGCTAGGTTCGCAATTGCACTATAGCCTGCTACAAACTTCAGAGAGGCATTAACTTTGCTGCAGATCTCTTTGTGCTGTGTGAGTGTTGTGCCCTTGTCTTGTCTGCCTGCTCCTGGGAGCAAGGGGCAGTCCACCTGTATTTCTTTCACTGTCTGTATTGACTTATACTTAACATTTCTTAAAGCTTTTTAAACACAAGTAAAATGTAACTCCTGGGCCTTCTGAGAATAAAAGTCTAGTTTCTCAAGTTTTATCTTTGTCATTGATCCCTTTCCAGTTACTTCAGCCAAAGGTGAGGAAGTGATGTGTGAATGATGGAGCAGCTCTTTTTTGTAACTAGGTTTTATGAAAGGGTCAGCTGTTAAGCTGAGATTCTTAGAGAAGTCCCAGAAATAGGTTCTCTCTGCTTTTGTGCGGCCAAGACAATTACTCCAGGGAGAATGTTCTTCAATGCACTGAATTCACCTTTTTGTTCTTATACTTGCTTCTGGTCCCCTCCAGAGGGTGAACTGGACAAAGACTACACAAGGGATGTATCCTGTGAGGTCAAACCTATTGCAGATACTTAGTATGGCCTCCGCAGTAAGAACTGCTCAACCAAAGTTGCAAGAAAGGGGTGATAAATTATTTGTGTACAAGGTCTACTTTAAAAGAATTTGAAATTGATTCTGAGCTGACTTGAAGTAGACCATAGAAGAGGTGAATAACTGACATTTAGTTTCTTCTGATAAGGGTCTTCAGGTCATCATGACATAGTTAACTGGCCTATAATTAAGTGGTGAATGCTAACAGAACAGAGAAAGCCTCCTGTCCTTAGTCGTTAGTGAGACTCTGGCATTGCTTGTGTTTACTTTATTTCTTTTTAGATAGTCATAACTTGGGCTGATAGAAGGTCCAATAACTTGGTGGACTATTTGGTGGGAGGAAATACATCTCTCATGGTGCAAGCTGGAGAGGAAATCAAAGTTTTCCTGGAAGTTTTCAGGAAATATAATTTCCAGGACATCATTATGCTATCTGTTATTATCCTTCTTACATACTTCCTAATTCTGAGAAAGGAGATACAAACAAATGTGCAAAAAGTTTTCCATTCGGTGGTAAGTTCCGGGTTTATTTCTTTGTTAACTACATACCACATTGGACAATATTATGCCTAAAACTGTCATTTCAAATCTAGGAAACATGACTGCCAGATTCTGAGCATTATGGAGCAAAGTAGATGTACACAGCTCATCTGCTATCCTGCTGAATCCAACTTGCATAAGCAAATCCATCCTTCAGATGGAAGGATCTCATCACATTAGTTTTCTGGTTTTTGGTGGAACAGGTGGCTCCATATTTTTCTACTAATAAAGAAGACCAGAGCCAATGGAGAGGGGTAGAGGAAGGTCCTCAAACTCACTGATGAGCTTTTAGGCAGCTGACAAGTAGTTTTCAGAGACGCGTGAAATCCTGTCCTCGTGTGCAGTTATTACCAGCTTCCTGTGTAGCACAAACAGAACACATTTACAGTAAAGCTATAGGAATGATGTGGGTACATGTTAAATCTAGTTATGACGTGGCTTTTCATCAAGTGAGTTTCCTGCAGTATATATCTACGTTGACTGCCCCACGTCTTTGGTTTAAAAGCAGACTGCTACTCTCTGAGCAGAAAACATATTTCTGCTTCTCAAAATAAGATTCACCAGCCTCTGCCTTTGGCCTGCAGCAAATGGAGACATACTAGCAATGGAGGTCCTTTATTACAAGAGCTTTCTGGAAAGTATAGGTAAGGGAGAACGTATTTAACATTTTTTCCCCGTGGTGTGCGGGTGCAATGTGAATGCAAAGCACACCTGAACAAGGAAGGTGCCAGAGCATAATAATATCATGACGATCTAAGCGCCACACAATTGGGTAGAAGCGCTCATTCCTGAGGAGATTAAATCAAGTCTGCTTTTGGCTGCATGTCTTGAATCCCCTCTTGCAAGTCCAGGTTTACTGGAGTGTAGTTTTAATGCTCCCTCACTGAGGTTTTCTGCTAGTTGGTTGAGGAGCTAATGACTAGAGATGCATGGCAAGGTTCCCTGCTCCAGATGGACTGGAATGTCATGTGAGACAGGAATGCAGGAGATGAGTTCTGATGATGGGTGTTCAGCACCAGGGCTTGCACCACAGGTTCAGGTTCCATCGTACACAGCAGCACACAAGGCTTAGGGCTTCAAGGACTCAAAGCAAGATCATGCATGTCATGTGTAAGTAGCGTACTTGGGAACAACCTGTTATCACCTGTCTGGAAGATCTTCTTTCCCATGTACCCATCAAATCCCAGCTTAGACTGAACAGTCTGATTCATCAGTACATGTCCATTGCTCTTTAGGCAGCAGTAATGATCCTGGATACACTATGATCACTGGCTTTGTAAAACATTCTCTGATATGGGTATGACGACATAGTCAAACAGAAATTTCTTTGGGAATTGTAGGCGACCTGTGAAACTGGATCTGAGGTACTGGTCTGTTGTCTCGAACAGTGAAGTTGGCTGGTGGGATTTCTGGCCCTTTTTCCCCCACACAAAAGGCACATTTTTACTTAGGATAATTTACTTGTTCAGTGTCCAGGAAAGCCCTATGAACAGCCTTATTAGCATACCTCAGAAGAAGGTGAACCTCCTTAAGAGCTGGAAGAGGTAGAATTGGTAGGGGAAGATGAGAACATTTTAAGCTGACATCAATGCCAAAGATGTGATGCTACATCCTGGTATCTCCACAGACTCTCTGGAGAGACATAGATGCTTCAAGAGATGTAGAGCACCTTAATTCAGTGCCTAGAGTAGATATCAGCAGAATGTCAACCCAAATGAATGTCTGACTCATTCCTGGGTTTTTAGTCTTTGTTCCTGATTCTTTAGGTGCCCTTTAGTTTTTGACTGTGCTTGAAGATGTATTTTGATTGCTAGGGCCACCTCTAATGTCTCCATTCTCCTTTATGTGTGTGGAGTTCTTCCACCCCAATGTGTTCCTCCCACCCATCCCTTTGTATAGAACGGGGTGAGCAGCCTCCAACACAATGTGCCCAAAAAAGGATTGTGCAGTTGTAAGTTGCTTGTCACTATCATACCTCATTCACAGCAGGGAGATGACTCAGCTGCCACCCCACATGGCTGGGATGTGTCACCCAGTGAACAACGACATTTTCAAATGCAGTGAAATTTGGAAGTGGCATAGAGGGGAGAGGAGGTGATGGGCTATGAAAGGACACTGGGGAATATCAGTGTTTCCAAAAATATGAACATTTTAGTTAAAGAAATATNCAATGTAGAGAATATTAACAGTCACCTGAGCACATTGTTATCTATTCTATTCTTTTATTTTGCAGTGAAGGGAAGGCTGGTCCAATAGTTAGAGGTTTTGCATATAACTTGAGTAATCTAAATTCAACTCCTTGTTTTTCAGTAAATTTCCTGGATCTCTCTTACCCCAGCTCTAAAAAAAGGTTGAAAACAGTGCTCCTCTCATGAGACCATGGGGAAATTTCAGTCACAGTCTACATATATTGTTGTCAAGGAATAGATCTGATTGGTGGACCCCCCTGATACATCAGTGTTTGTGAAACATTTGGGGCTCTTTTGATGGGTAAAGCTATGAAAGTGAAAATTTTTATTTCGGTTATTCTGAGGACGACAAAATACATTCACTGCTTGTGGTGGCACAGTCTGGACTAAAAGTAAATCTGTTGTGTTTAGATGGTATATAGGTGAGTCTTAAGGTTCACATGCAAACTAATGCATGGAGGCAGCTTGTTTTGAAAGGACAGGCTACTCGAGTGCTTCAGATACTAGAGGTAGTGAAATAGTTGTTGTTGAAACCCAAGCAGCTAGTCTGGGTTTTTCTGTAGAGACACTTTATAAGTATGGGAGTTTTTCACTCCCATGGATAAACCCCATTTTTATTCTTCACAGCAATGGACAGCTTTGTGAACAGCTAAAAGAGGAAGCACTGGCGTATAAACGGTGGTTCAGTCCATCACAGGCTTCCTTTGCAACTGTGGGGAAGTTACTCAGACAGAGTGAGCCTTGGTTTCTCTGTAAACTGGGAAACAATATCTTTATCCTACCTCACAGTAGTCCTAGGTCCTAATGCTCATTTATCAGATTTTTGTTTTAAGGAACATTTATGTGCCGTCCTGCTGTCTGGGACACTAGCGAGCCTCATTTGGATGCAGCCTAAAACAAAGTTCCCTGATGCTTCAGAGACATTATGGGATCATTTGTTGGTGTTAGACATGAAGTCCTGGCCAGAGTCCAAGTTTAGTGTGGTCCCAGCCTGTCTACCAGAAAATCTCCTCTACATGTTCAGTAGGATGTGCTCGTCTGTTACGCATGTCTATTGTGTGCTGTTAAAATAGCTGACGCTTTTCACCCTAGAGGAGCTGCATGCTATAATTGGTAAAGGTTTTTTTACAGTAAAGCAGTGTGTGGCATTTAAGCCTTTTGAGATTCTTTTTGGGAGAAGGCAACTTATATAAAAGGATGAAAGAGCATTCTGTTCAGATGGGAAGTGTGTAAACATTTTTTTTCTTTGGTAGAGCTGTAATGCCATATTCAGTACTTTATGAACAGATGACAATGATAAATGTTTGAAGAATATTGTTATTGAACAAATGTTTCAAGCCAGCAGGTGGAAACATGGATTCAGTTAGTGTTTAGGAGTCCGGAAACATGAAAGCAAACGTGTGGAATGAATCTTGTGTGTCAAGAAGTCTGGGTCTATGCTGTCAAAGGCATTAACTGTTTCACTAACTGATTAAACTCAGGTTAAAACAAGCTAGGGATCACTGCTACCAAAGAGTTGTTCCATAGTCCAACACCTGTGATTAGAAATCTTTCTTTATTCCCCAACTTAAATGTCAACGCATGCTAGCTCTTCCTTAGTCTCACCTAAGATTTGTATGGAGAACAATGAGATTCCATTTCCATTTTGTTTTTCTAAACTAGGTTCCCCTTTTGGGATAGAGTTTTCTCTTTCTGACCATACTATTAACCCTATTTTATACCACTTCTGATTTTAGTAGATTTTTGAGAGCATAGGTGACAGGAGCTATCTGCTTTATCCCAGGGGAGAGTTCTTGTAATGGTCTAACAGCTTTCTCTCTTACTGGAAAGAAAGCACCTCATGTTACAATGACTTTTTTTTTTTCACATTCCTGAATTTTGTTGGTGTCATCTGTTAGGCAACTACTACAACGTGCTCTGTCTTTTCATTAGCTCCTGGCTAAAAGCCACAACTCTTATTAGTCTTTAACTGCTTGCCTTGACTGTGATCTTTTGGTTTCCTTGTGATGATTCCTCCATGGCCAATTTCCATCACTTTTTGAATGTAATTTCATACAAGGAAACGTAGAGCAAGACTGGTCTTTATGGAAAGCTACTAGTAAATTCCTTCCTTCCTTCATATTTCCCTGTTCAGTACCACCTATTGCTGTTTCTCCTGTCAGCAGTTCTTGTAGTTCCTCACCTAACTCACTTTTTCCATCTTGACTAATAACTTCCAATTTAGCACCACAGCAGCTGCTTTACTTGGAGTCCAGGTAGATAAAACTTACTCCAGTTGCTCTGCAGAGGAAGTGGTTACCTTATGAAACACAGTTATTGTAATATTCTAGATCTAGCTTTGGGAAGTCCACCTTCCATTATCTCTGTCTTGAATTTTTTTTTTCTCTCTCTCAGAAAAGATTGTAAAATCCCATGTTTGGATGAGGCCAAAATAACTGGCCTGTAGCTACATAGATGCAATTCCTTTAACGTTCTTCTAGCAGTTAGATTATCAAGAAACCAACTAGAAGCACTTGAAGCTAAGTTTGTGGATTCATATGTGGATTGCCTGATCTCTCTGACTGGCAGAAGCAGAACAGGTGGAGTTTTACTTCTTTTCCATGGAACTGATAATCTTACCTCTTGTGTGTATGTTTCCAAATGTTGTTTTGACCCTATTTTTCATTATTATCATCTTTAAGAATAACTGAGGCAGACTAATTCTGTTGTGAGGTCCTACCTTAATCACCATAAATCTTCACCTCACATTTGTTGCGGACCCATTTCTTCCTTTCTTGCTTTCCTTTAAAACATGGAAAAACCCTTTCTGTGAAGTCCTTGGTTTACATTTCTTTTGCCAAATATAATCCAGTCTGACTTTGGGCAGTTCTTGGTTTGAGTTTCTGTACTACCCAATCCTGGGGCTCACCGTTGCTTCTTGTGTCCTTCTTGAAGTACCTGTTCATCCAGCTGTATCCAGAACCCTTCCCTATGAGCCTTTCTCTCCACTCTGGGGATGCATGATCCAGGTGGACCTTTCACCTTCAGTTTAAAAAGTAGTTACCAAATCTGATATGGAGTCAAGTTCCTGAGTTCTTTGGCCCTGGTAACTTTACTCCTGCTTTTCATTTCTCCAGGTAAGATGGAGAAATATGGTTGTTTGGAAGAGAAATGCGCACTGACCCGGCAGAATTTTATGGGAGGCTGGAATATTTTGCACCTAAATAAAATAGCCTAGTTATGGAAGAAGGATAAAGCCTCATACTTATGTGGGATCCAGTGACCATTTCCTACAAAATGTCAAACTCAGTACAACAAAAGAAACCTTCTGTGTTCTAAAAGAGGTAGCGATGGAGATAAATATTTGAGGAGAGACATGAGCTGTCCAATAGAATGAGCACACAGCGAGGTGTACTGAGTTTCCCTGCAGGCGTCCTGGCAGCAGTGCAGCAGAATTGCCTTAAAACCTTGACAACTGTCTCATTGCTCAAGCAAGCATGGGAGGACAGAGAAGGAATATTATATGTAGATCAATACAGGGAATTCTAGGAGCCTAAGATGGGGAGTTGTGGTTGCAGTGTATATAATTTCATTTTTCTGGTAGGACAGATTCACTTCAAAATTTGTCACAGCTGCTGAAATGCTGTCCTTGGTTTGCAAATTGTGATAATGCACACAGTCCTGCTGAGTACTGTGCTGGTTGATAAACATGCTTTTGTGAACCCTGAGATAGCATAGGATATTATTTGAATTTATTTAAAAGGAGAAAGATGAGAAATGATTTGCTGCAGCTCTGGTAATTCCCTCACTCTGTCCCCTGCCCCTTCCTTCAGTGTAAGCAAGTCATACTGAGGTTAGGTAAGATGTAGATTTGTAGAACATCAACTCCACTTTCGCTGTGGGATAAACTGCCTCCAACTTCCCACAAGGTGAAAGCGTGTAGGCAGGCAGCAGCAACAGAGTAACTGAGGTACAATAAATCTACATATGAAAACTAGTTTTTGTAGCCACCATACAAGACTCCTGTCCCTTTCCCTCCCCTTGGCAAGTAGATTCAGAAATTAAATAGCTGTAACTTTGTAAATGCCCATCAGACTCAACAGAATCATTTGTAGATTGGACCTGCAAAGAAAAGTTGGGAGTTGCAACGTCACTAACTTAGCTGCTTTAATCTGTAGACTGCTCATCCTCTTGATTTATCTATGTGTTTGTCACTCACAAAGAGTGACTTGCCCATGAAAGAGTTCCTACCTGGATACATTGATCACAGCATCCATGATAAATGCCAGATGGGAAATTGGCAGTGATTGGGAAGCTTGGGACTTCGCTAGCAGCTCATGTAGGTGAAAGCCATACTGTTGGCTTGGCGTCGATGGAAGAAAAGATGCTCAACAGAGAAGAAAGCCTCTTTCAGCTACCCTCTTGCTCCACTCAAGGTGTCATTTGCTTTCAGGAGGAGACTCATAGTGTGGTATATTGTGCTGCCCCAGGGCTGCAATTCAAGTCCATCTGCAGAGGATGAGGTTCCTCAAAATGAAGAACAATCCAGGACAACTCTGGATCCAAGCCAAAAACAACATTGATTACCAGTAGCCCCATCAGTGGGACAAGAAATGATTGCTCATACTACAGGAGAACTCTGGTTTTGGTGGAGTCCTACCATATGCTTCTACACTCCATACTTAACACAGCTATTCATGGGGACAACACATCTCTCCACTATGCCCCTAGTGATGGCAGTTATCTCAGCCTCTCCACTACATGACTGCATCACATCTGTTCTCTGAATCTTCAAATTCCATGGCTCTTTCTGGAAGAGCCCCCAAGATGGCAGTATCCCTAGCTCACTTCTGTCCCATTTTGCTCTAGGTTATGCCCTCTGGCACATCTCTATTTGCAGCCTTTGTGGTCCTGGTCCTTCCTGATGAACGCTACCATACTGAGGGGGCACTCAAAGAAAAGACCAGGAGAGATCCTCGGACGTGTCTACACTAATACGCTGTGCAGAATTTCACAGTGGAACGAATCTACCTTCTCTGCCTTCCTGTGTATGTGAAAGGTTGCAATCTAGCAGCTTGATCACTGGATGGACACTGGGAAGATTGGGGATGTTTCTGATTTTTTTGCCCAGGTTTCCCACCAGCCTGATGGGTGACCTTGTAAAAAGCTTCTCGCCCCCTGTTCCCCTTTACAAAATTGAGCTGATATTCTGAACAATGTTTTTGTTTGAAACATGCTTTGAGGTTAACTGATGAAAACTGATATTTACTGTCATCTTTGTATGTTGTGGTTGTTTACTTAGTGTATGTTGCCCAACAGAGTCTTTCAGTGAAACTATAGGTGGCAGCAAATATGTCACTCTTCTATGTCTGTCCCTTGTGCTGGGAAAACTGAGTAGGGCTTTTTTTCGCCAGAATGACTACAGTTAGCTTGTAGCAAAACTCATATGAGGGAGGTGGAAGCATCCAACAGACACTGGTGGTAGAATTCTTGATATGTGCAGAATAGAAATGGCTTTGTATATAGAATGGCTGCCACTGAACTACAATTTATTCACTATGTCCTGCCATGCACATAAGACTTCAACACGTTCTGTAACTGTGGGGCACTGGTAAGCGCATACGCTATGATTTCGGATGCACCTAGCAGGCTCTGTGACTGCAGGAGTTTACAGTCTGCTCTAAATAGGTCTAGTCAGAGAGAAAAGGTGTAAAAACCCTGGGCATACCACGTGTGCTTAGCAATGAAGGCTTTGAAGATGGAGTGAGGCCTTGGATGTCAACCTAAGCAGGTGCCACACTCCCATGGATCTAAGTAGGGGTTGAGTGCTTGCATGTTTCCTAGGATACAAGGCTGAGTCCTTAGGAGACAAGGGATGTGTGCATGTCTTGGCTGCATTCCCTTCTTCAAATAGGCTAAGGTAAAAAGAGAGAAGGCTACTTACCGGAGGTCTGAGGTGAAAGTAAAGATTGAGAACGAATGGTGAACGTGCCTGACCTCAGCATGTAATAGAACGCTTCACTGCCTAATGTGAGACAGGGCAGAACTTGAAATATTTAAGTGCAAGATTTGGAAAGCAGATGACCTCTGCACGTAGCCACTCTGGTTGCTGGAAATCACCCAGGAGATCTAGCTGTAATTTTGCATGTTATCACCAATCACAAGGCATTTTAATCAAAAATCTTGCTCCATGCAGATGTAAAAGTCCATCTCAGAACTCAAGCAGTTAAATACAATCTTACCACCATTATCTGCCAGCACCTCACTGTGTATCACTTGTTCCTAAAGACAAGGCCTTTATTGCAAGGAAGCCAGTAACAAGGCAATGAGTCATTTCTCAGAGTGCAAAACAAAAAGCAAAAAAAGCTTTCCTGACAAGTGCTGAGGAAGATTGACATTGCAGTGTAATAACATGTAGCCCCTACTACGCCTTGTAGATTCAAAAAACTTTTTAAGATGTGTATGCGTGTTGTCAAATTGCCTCAACACCAAACTTCTTGAGCTTCAAACTGCTTACAGCACAGTAGTAAAGACACGTCTGGGGGAGGAATTCAGGTGCTTTTTAGTTCATTTAAGATAGGTTCATGTCTACACAGCATCTTGACTGTCAGACTGCAGTGGCTGCTGGTCAAAATTCTCTGAGGGAAAATTTACTGAATAGTTGTTTTCTTCAAATTTGCTTCTGAAATTTTTAGTTGCTTTAAAAAAATGTAACTAAAATACTGTTTTTCATAAAAGCTTTTAAGTAAGTTCTCATCTTCTGAAAAAATGTGGGTTTTAAACCTTCTGAAAGGAGTGGGAGGAGTGAGACACTTTCATGCTTTCCCCCCTGTGCTTTGTGCAAAAAGGAACAGACTGCAAGAAGTGGGACAAAATGGAAGCAATCAGAAAAACTTGTAAAATTATTGCTCTTTTTAAACACACATAGCTCTCCTGGTTTTGGCTGGGATAGAGTTAATTTTCCTCCCAGTACCTGCTGTGTTTTAGATTTAGTACTAGAAAGATGATGGTAAAACTGATGTTTTCAGTTGTTGCTAAGAAATCAAGGACTTCTTCCAATCTCCCACGTTCAGCTAATGAGCAGGTGTGCAGGAGCTGGGAGGGAGCACAGCCAACCAGCTAGTCCAAGCTGGCCCATGAAAATATTCCATACCATAGATGTCATGCACAGTTTAGTAATAGGTGTTGGCCGGGGGTCAGGAATCCTCTTTTCCATGATTTTATTCCATATTCTTTTTTGGGGGGAAATTGAACTTTTCTGTGAGTTTGGTTTGTTTTTTTTCCAAGAGTTCTGCAAAAATTGTGAAATCTGCAAAATTTGCATGTTTTGGATTCCATGATTACTGCTTGGGGGTTGGCTGTGAATCAGTGATTGGGTGCTGAGAAAATTGTATTGCATATGGTTTGTATTGCATATTCATCATCATTATTATTAGTAGTAGTATTTCCTTTGCTGTCTTATTAATCTGTCTTTATCTCAGCCCACAAGTTTTACCTTTTGTCCATTTTTCCTCCCCATCCTGCTGGGGAAGAAGGGGAGGAGTAAGCGAGCGGCTGTCTGATGCTTAGTTGCCTGCTGCTGGGTTAAACCATGACAATAGCTTAGTTTTGAATCTTCTTTATGGGAAAAACAAACTGCCAATGGTTACAAATTTGAAGTAAAGATATACATTTTATTTAAAATTTTGAAAATACATTTTTCCCAAATCAGCTTTATTTTTTACTAAAATTTCACATAAAAAGGAGAAAAAGTGGCAATCTATCTTCTCTGAGTAGTACGCTGTGAGTCACCAAGAATCCTGAAGTTCAGGGAGCCCTGAGTTCTAGCTAGGGGAACCTGCTCTGGAAGATGGAAAACCATGGTAGAGCCTGAAATCCAAGCAGTCTCTGAGACGAGGAAAGGAAAATGGTCCTTGTAGAGCCTCCTGCCTTCTGTCTTGCTTGCAGCTTTGGCTGGCAGGCTGCGGTTTTGTGGCAGCTGTGATTGAGACATGCCTGTAGCATGGGGGCTTCACAGCTGGAGGGTGTCTCTGGCTGCAGCAGGCAGGCTGGTGCAGATGAAATTGTATGCACTTACCCTCGGCTTGATCCACAACCCATTTTAAACTGTAGGACAAGCAATTATCAGTGAATCTAACAGTAAAATTAATGCATATTATTATTAATAGAATAAATCTATTATTCATTACCCCCCTTTGGACTTCCCAGGAGACTATAATGCTGGTCCTTGACCTCAGGAAAGTGGGGGAAATGATGTAAGTCCTGGTTCTAGCATCTCTGCTTTCTTCTTAGATCCACCCCCTCTCCAGCCTTTGCTGCTGCCTGATGCCACAGCGGTGCATGCTTATAGCAGGTGACTGCTAACATTTGGGAAGGGAAGGCAGCTTGGAGTTGCCATTTTGTATCAGAGCTATAGGTTGCAATTCTCTGCCTTTGAACATGTGAGGAGGCTTATTTGATTCCTGTTATATTCCCTCTGTCTCCTTCCTGGGGAAGTGTAATATCCGCCTAAGACACAGTTTCTGACAATGCTGTTATAGAAGCAGTTGCTATGGTGGAAAACCACTTTTCCCAGCATCCCCACTCTAATGCTGCTAGAACGTGCCTGCCCTGCTACCACAGGCACTGGGAGCTGCAGATGTAGACCTGACATGGAGGTGCAAAGCTCCTCATGTCCCCTGCCTTTACAGTGTATGCTCCTTAGTTTGCCTGATTGCTCTGATTGTGCTCCAGGAGTCACAATCAGAGAGGTCAACCTGCAAAGTGTGATCCTCCCAAAACAAATCTTCCTGACTACTGAAGCTGACTCAGAAACCAGTATACAAGAGCTTAGTATTAAAGAGTAGGGGGTTGTGTTTGAATGCATGGGAATTTATATCTCTTTCTGGTCAGAGGAAAAAGTTCAACTCTTGTTCTGTGTGGTCTGATATCAGACACACGGGCTAGTGGAAAGCAGGGTGAGATGAAGACTGTGATGTGTGATGCTTATTCTTACCCTGACATGCTGGTTCACGTGCCGTGCTAATATGAAGCTCTTTAAGCATGGGTACATGGGACTAGGCCCTCAAGTAGTGTGCACTGTGTCTGATACCTGCTGCTCCTGCTGTGCACGCAATATAAAGCTGCAGTTGCCCTCCAGCTCTGTTAAGACAGTCCTGGTTTGGTGGCTGCAAATTATTCATTTCTCTTTCTACCCTTTGTATTGCGTGCTTAGCATGAAAATAGTTTTTGGCAGTGACAATCTCTGTACTGCTTCCAGTATGACAGAGTCCCAGATGTGGTTGCAGTTTTTATGTTCTGTTGCAGTACCCCTGCTAATGAGTTCTTGCCTGAGCTACTAAGCTAAAACTTGTGGATGTGGGTGTGTTTATATTACAAGGGAGTTCTCCCTCTTCTTCTCTCTTAACTTGGTTTCCTTTTTCCCAAAGCCAATGCTGACATCAGGTACATGTATCTGGTCACATAGACAATGGCTCCTTCTCTAAGCTGAACTATTCCTGTCTCAAACGAATGGAGAATTTTGTGACTTGCCCTGGAGCACTGCAGTGTAGCTGGCAGCAATAAAAAAGCTACAGCAGTGAATGAAGGAAGGTCTTTTCCAGACGATTGAGAGTTCAGCATGCATAATTGAGCTTTTGTTTGCTATTGTTCTTTTTAAATAACTAAAAATTCAGGAAGTGTGTTGGGGGAAGCCACTTGGATATGTTGGGTGCTCATCTATCCGGGAGGATGTGGTCTGAGCAGGGTGGACAGTTTCCCTCTCTGTGCAGAACAGAGCAAGGATTGTCCAAGTATGAAAAAGGCAAAGCAGTGATCCTTCAGACCACGGCCTTGTTACTCTGTGCTTTTATGTTTGAAATCAGGACTTTCTTTAGCTCTGTAATTTGTACTGTGCTGTAAGGCAAAATGGATGAAAAACATAGTCTAGGGAAAAGACTGAGGCTTTCTTGGGTTCACGCTGATGTTGCACCCTTGATATCTTCTGGGTTTTTTTCTGAAATTTGCCATTTTCTGTGAAAGCAGGTAGGCAGGTCTGGGACTTTACTTTCAGAACCTGGGAGAGACTGGGCTTTCAAGGAATAAATACCATCACCCTTAAGGTATGTAATAATACAAAGCTGAATTATTCAGCTTTTGGCATCGTGTATTGTTTGATTCTCGCCTATGTGAGACTCCATTCTTCCACTTAAGAGTGATGCACAACTTACTTTGGAGTTTTGGTGGGGGAGGGAATGTGTTTCCTTATGATGTAGCTAATACTGGCCTTTATTTAGGGGCAAAATTATGAGTAGAAGTCCTGGTGGCTTGATCTCATTTGTCAGACTCCATAGTCCAGTGGTGTCAATGAAAGGAGACATGGAACCAGAGAGCACCCCCAAATTACCTTCTGTCTGTGCCTATATTCATCAATCCAGTGAGCAATTTATCACACCTAAGGTCGGCATTGAACTGCTGCTGTGGTGAGGTCCCCACATCTCTGTACAAGCTGTCCACTTCTGCAGGATCTCTCCTCGGTTCAGTTTGCACCAGCGAGCGGGTGCTCCTGGATGGTAGCTCTGCCTCAGGCCCTTCCTGTACTCGGTTCAAATGAAGACAAGAAAGGACAGTGGAGTTATTCTAGCACCTTGCTTTTGTCTTGGGGCTATTCTCACTCTGTGGAGATTTTAAGCTGTACAGTTTTTCTTTTTCTCGTAGAAGCCTCTGTGCGTGTTTTTGCTGTTTGCAGGGAGCTGGATTTGCTAAACCAGTTCTCTTGCTGGTGAGCACCCCTTTTTGTGTTTGAACCACAAGCTGCACGATAAATATTCTATTTTTTTCAACAACTTTGTTAACCATGCTGCAGGAAGATGAGCTGTGAAGCTGGTGGTGGATGAGAGGTAAATGTGATGAATGTCATTCCCCCACCCCCACATTCAGGTAAACATTTGGGTTGGTTTGATTGGCTTGGAAGTAGGACAGTACGAACACAACTTGAGTGCTGCTTTCTCTTGATTATTCACCCAGTTAAGCCCTTATTTTAACTTGTTTGCCTTTCCTGTAACTACATACGTTCTTTTTACCTCCACATGTTAGATGTGCCTTGATAGATTCAGGTCCTGGTACAAGTTCTGAGTAACTGTCTTGATTTTAGTGGATCTGTTTTTTGGGGATAACTCTTCTGTAGCTCATGGAGTTAGACTGGTGTAAGCCAGAAATGAATTAGGGAACAGTGTTCTAGTAGCTCTTGACCTCCCAGGAACAGATGTTGGCCTCATTGCCTTTTCTGTGCTATTGGCTTCAAGTTGCTTTCTTCTACTCGCACATACTGCGGGGATCAGAGTTGGACTCTCTTTGCTGCCTCTTAATCTAGGTCAGTTCCAACGCCACAGGAGGGTAAAAGGAGGAAAGACAGGCACACCCTGGAAAAAAGTTGCAGTTCTCTCCAGTGTTGATCTTGGCATCTTTTACCCATGTTTCTAATGTGACTTTCACTGTGGCCACAGCCAGTCACCTTAGAGGTGCGCCCATGCCATGCAGGTTACACACAAGTGAGTTCAGAAGTGACAGATCTTCCTGGGACCTTCCAGCAACAGAAAAAGCAGAGCAACTAGAGGTGAATGAATGAATGAATGATTTCTTGTGGGGCTGGGTAATGCTGTTGTCATGGCATAGGACAGGAGTATTTGATGTGCTGGTCACTAATTCATGTGCGAAGCCTCAAGCATTGATCTGTGTGGATTAAATGCATGCTTGAAGATGTTTTCTGTACCGTGCCACTTGAAATTCTCTCTCATGATGCAAGGAATTCAAAGCAAATCATTTTCCGTTTCCCATTTGCTAGTGAATGCCTGCCATTTAGTTTGTAATTGGAACACAGCATGCTGCATGTGTCTTTCCTAGATCATGAAAAGTGGTCTATTTTCTAAATTGCACAAGTATTTGTCACCTTTGCTTTAAAATGGGAGCCATAAATTTTATGGGGTGTGTGAATATATAAATTAGTTCTCTCACACAGTTGAACCAGTCATATTCTGACCTAATATGGGGTTTATAGCCCTGCTCAGGTTACATTCTGTAGTGAATTTTGTCCATTGATTCTATATTTAGAATTCAGCTTTTTTTTTTTTTTAAGGAGACAAAAATAAGCAAAAAGTAGGAATATCAAAGGGACTGTCCTTCTACGTGTTGTCCATAAGCCAGGAGATTCAATGAGCTGTGCCAGTTTGGCATGTTGAAAATGTTTGACAGTCCATTTCTTATTAAATATGGTACATTTAAAAACTTTGATTTTACACAGCTGCGGATCTGTTTGATTAATGTGTTTTCTAGGGAGTTTTTAAATACTTGAATTGGCTGAGAAAAGTCCACTAACACTTTATGGGGCATGACAGTGGCCTCAGCCTAGCTGTGATGTACAACGTCATCTGACGGGGTAGACAGAAAGGGTTATGTTCCTAGTGTTATGGGGGATAAAATGCAAATGAATTAATGGAATAGATTTCCTTCACATTTCTGGAAATACAGTTTTTTTTTCAGGTCAGCAAACTTTGTGAAAGCCTTGTCATGCCTGCCTCTGAAAAAATGCATGTGTTTTAGAAAGTGAGAATGAAACTTCATTTACTTTTTACTTTTCTGATTGCACTGTTTTCCCTCGAATATGATGAGGGAGTCTTGTTATTTGGTGGAGGGGCTGAGGGGGGGAAATGGGGGCAGTGTGTAAACAAAGTAACTTAACATGACAGGAGACAATCAGAGTTCATGTGCCAAGCCGGCATTGGTCAGAAAAAGCACTGCTGCTCCTTCTGGGAGATTAAACGTCTTTGTACTCTTCGGCTGTCTGTATTTTCACAGAATCACAGAACGGTAGGGATTGGAAGGGACCTCTGGAGATCATGCAGTCTAACCCCCCTGTCAAAGCAGGTTCACCTACAGCAGGCTGCACAGGACTGCATCCAGATGGGTTTTGAATATCTCCAGAGAAAGAGATTCCACAACCTCCCTGGGCAGCCTGTTCCAGCCCTCCGCCACCCTCAAAGTAAGGAAGATCTTCCTCATGTTCAGCTGGAACTTCCTATGCTTCAGTTTGTGCCCATTGCCCCTTGCCCTGTCGCTGGGCACCACTGAAAAGAGTTTGGCCCCATCCTCTTGACACCCACCCTTAAGATATTTATAAGGTCCCCTCTCAGCCTTTTCTTCTTCAAGCTAAACAAGCCCAGCTCCTTCAGCCTTTCTCATAGGACAGATGCTCCAGTCCCCTCACCATCCTCCTAGCCCTCCGCTGGACTCTCTCCAGTAGCTCCTCATCTTTCTTGAACTGGGGAGCCCAGAACTGGATGCAGTACTCCAGATGGGGCCTCACTAGGGCAGAGTAGAGGGGGAGGAGAACCTCCCTCGTCCTGCTGGCCACACTCCTCTTAATGCATCCCAGGATCCCATTGTCCTTCTTGGAAGCCAGGGCACACTGCTGGCTCATAGTCAACTTGTCATCCACCAGGACACCCAGGTTCCTCTCCACAGAGCTGCTCTCCAGCACATCTTCCTCAAGCCTGTACTGGTGCATGGGGTTGTTCCTCCTCGAGTGCAGGACCCTGCACTTGCCCTTGTTTAATTTCATCAGGTTCCTCTCTGCCCAACTCTCCAGCCTGTCCAGATCCTACTGAGTGGCAGCACAGCCTTCTGGTGTATCTGCCGCTCCTCCCAGTTTTGTGCCATCAGCAAACTTGCTGAGGGCACATTCTCTCTCTTCATCCAGGTCATTGATTAAGTTGAGCAAGACTGGGACGAGTACTGACCCCTGGGGGACACTACTAGTTACAGCCCTCCAACTAGACTCAGTGCTGCTGATGAAAACCCTCTGAGTTCTGCCATTCAGCCAGTTCTCAATCCACCTCACTGACCACTCATCCAGCCCACACTTCCTGAGCTTCCCTACGAGGATGTTATGGGAGTCAGTGTCAAAAGCCTTGCTGAAGTTGAGGTAGACAACATTAACTGCTCTTCCCTCATCTGCCCAGCCAGTCATGCCATTATAGAAGGCTATCAGATGTTGACTACTCCTGATAACCTTTTTTTCCTCCACTTGCTTAATGATGACATCCAGAATGAGCTGTTCCATCACCTTTCCAGGGATGGAGGTAAGGCTGGCTGGCCTCCTTCTTGCCCTTTTTGAAGACTGGAGTGACATTGGCTTTCCTCCAGTCCTCGGGCACCTCTCCTGTCCTCCAGGACCTCTCAAATATGATGGAGAGTGGTGCAGCAATGACATCTTCTAGCTCCCTCAGTACTCATGGGTGCATCCCATTGGGGCCCATGGATTTTTTGGGTGTCCAGTTTGCTTAAAAGGTCTCTAACTCAATCCTTCTCAACCAAGGGAAGGTCTTTGTTGGCGGTGGGCAGGGAGAAAAAGGGTTCACAGAAATGCTGTAGGATTCCTGTCTGCCTATGATTTGTAATATACATGGCATGTGTAGTGCAAAGAGCACTTCAAAGTGCAGTGCAGAGAAAAATGCTGTTTGAGTGGGGTTATCTGAAGCACCTAATATTGCTTTTGGTGCTGTTGGTGAAAGTTTTTACTGTTGCTCAAAGAACTTAGGCCACTGCCAAGAGCTGTTGAAAACCCTATCGTGGGCTAAGATCCCTTTTCTGAAGTTAACTCAAAAGGAGCTTTGCCATTTTGTGATGCAGGATTGAAACCAACGAGGAAATCTGGAAATGTAGTTAATGGGTAGTGACGTTGGGAGAGTGCGTGTGGAGGGAAGCATCTCTCTTTTCAGTTCATTGGACTGAGTGGTGCTGAACTGAGGGGTGGGCTAGGTTGCGGGACTGAGGTATACATTGGCTGGAGTAAATACCAGGACTACAGACAAATTGACCCTGAGCTTAATTCACTTTTCTCATGGACTGAGTAGATGGGCAAGTGGGATCTTATTCTCTAGTGGATTTGTTGGTCTGTTTAAAGCATAACTGTACTTACTCTTCTACCATTCACTAGTCTTCTCTCAAAATTGTTATTTATCAGCAAGGAACAAACTTGACTGGAGATATGGATAACAATATACACTCTAATGTGACAGTCTTTAGGTCAGGATTGTATTATGTGGAAGCTGGGTTTACATTACGTCTAAATAAAATATTGTCAGCATCTTCCGTAGTCCATGCTAGCACATTTTTCTAAGATTCAGAGACAATTTCAATTCTGTTCCTATCTCCTCTTGTCATGAATAGCCAGATTTTCACAAGAGACAGTCACTCAGCAGGTCTCATTTTCACATAGACCAGTTTACTGTGCGTTGTTTAGGGTGTCATAGTATGATTGTAATCTATGTCCATATTAAGGAGGCTTTACAGTGGATTTAAGAAGCTTTAGCATATGGGAGAACTAGACAAACTGATGATTTTGCTTCTATTTTTCCAAATATACAACATGCAGAGGATTTTGAGCCAAGTGCCCAAGTGGCGAAACCTATTCAGGTGATGCGCCTCCTGACACTGAAAGTGTGAGTCAAAAATTCCTCTACATTCTAACTGGTTTGGAAACAACCTGTTGTGCATAATTCTTTCTCCGTGATACAAACCAGGTCGTTCACCTCCTTGCTTATCAGTTGAAGAGTTGCTTCAGAGCACACAGGTTTCATCAGATCTGGAAACTCAATGTCTTGATCTATCATAAATGGTTTAGGATTAATATGGAGGAGGCTAGCTTTCTTTTCGTCCTTCACAATTTGATTTAGCCTAGATATTATTTCCCAATGGAGAAGAAGTTGTTTACTTTGGAAATATCGTAAGTGATGGAGTACTGAGAATTGATCAATCATTGCCTTAATGCTTACACATAGACATCACCAAGATGCAGGGATAATTACAAAATGCAACATTCAGATACAGTCGCTTAGAGAAGCAGTTTGATTAAATCTCTGCAATTAATGAAGAGTGAATCCATATCTAGCAGTTACTATGAGTGTGTTATGAAGGAGGCATCCTAACTTTTGTCTTTGAAATATATTGTATTATTCAGAGATATTAGGGTGCATAAAATGATACCACCTTTGTTAATGTAAAAACCACATCTTCCTGACTCAATCCCATGTGTTGCCAACGTTAATTAAAAGCCCATCCTTTGACTCTTGGAAAGTTTCTCCACCGTGGTGCAACTTAGAACAGGCTTTGGTTCCAAGTTTTTCGTTCTCATTTGCTTATATTGACAACCAGTACAAATCTATGAGGGCAAAGAGTAAATCTGTTCTCCCTTTAATGGGACCACTCATGCAAGCATTTGGGGATTAGATCTTAAACTGGCACTTTTAAAATCTCTGATACAGTTACAGACTCAGTGAGCCATGTAGAGCTCTCACCTTTCTTACAACTAGAACTAGCTGGAAATTACTTTTCTAATTTGTCAAAATATGTTTTCTAACAAACACTTAGCCTGCCTGCTAAAAACAGTGCAAAACGGTGAACAACAAATGTAGTTTAGCTGAAAATATTCAGCTTTATTTCCTTTTCTACAGAAACAAATCAGACAAAAAATAGGTAGGAAAAAGTAGATGACATCTGGGAATAAAATGTATTGCTGTGTTTAAAAGAAAACCTTGGCGGGGGGAGGGGGGGGAAGGAAGGATCACCAGACAAAGAGTTATACAGTTTTAGTCGTACGTTTAAAGGCATACCTCCTCTTTGCACCTCCTCCAATGCAAAATGGCAAGACAGACTAACCAGTAAAAACGTTGTCTCTCATCTTCACCGTCCTCAGGTTTTCTCACATTATCCCTTCTATAAGAAGGAAAACAAAGTCAGACAGCAGATATAAACCTACTGTTGTAGCTCTAAGATAACAGCTCTTACCTATTCAACTGTTGTGGTGACAGTCCAACCTTGGGAGGGACAAATGCAGTGAGCATTCTAGAAGGAAATGGACTACTTCAATCTCTGCGGGGTTTGTCAGGGGTTTGCACACCTCGGATCCAAGGCAGCTCGCATGTCTGAATGTGTTGTCTCTGGAAGCGTACTACAGAGTTTCTCGCTATGAACAAGGGCAGGCCAGGGGCTGGCGGTGGGTTTGTGTGGTGGAGAAGTGTGCAGCAGAGCAAGCTTCTACTGTGACAGCCATGTGTGCAGTGTTAAGAAGTGGTTGTGAAATGGCTTCATTTTCACATTGTACCCTGGGTGTTTGAGTTTCCAATGTCTCAACGCTTGGGCTGGAGCTTGCATTTAAATAGTGGTCCTAAGAGATTTAAAAAAGATCCTCGGCAACTGCCAATATGAGACCCTTTTGTTAGTGAGAGTATTGCAATGATCCATGCTATAATATTGCATTTGTTGGGAGATACTGGCAAGGAATCGCTGATCATACTTTCTCTAAGTATACCCTTGTAATTGGTTGTTATGCAAAAGTATTAATGCTAGTCCTGCAGGCACCTACGTCCTTCAGTCTCACCAAGAAGAGATTAGTGCATCAAGCAAGATGAGGATGGTTGTAGAATATGTGGAAAGCCAATTTGCAGGCCTAAGAATGAATAAGACCTCTCTTCTGAGGCAACAGAGTTGGGAAAGGGAGCACAGGATTGCCATTGTAACACCCATCTACAAGAAAGGCTGGAAGGAGGATCCTGGGAACCACAGGCCTGTCAGCCTGACCTCGGTGCCAGGTAAGATTATGGAGCGATTCATCCTGAGTGCGCTCACTGGGCATGTGAAGGACAACCCAGGGGATCGGGCCCAGCCAGCATGGGTTTGTGAAAGGCAGGTCCTGCTTGACCAACCCGACCTACTTCTATGGCCAGGTGACCCGCCTAGTGGATGAGGGAAAGGCAGTGGTTGTCATCTACCTGGACTTTAGTAAGGCCTTTGACACTGTTCCCCACAGCATCCTCCTGGAGAAACTAGCTGCCCATGGTTTGGATGAATGTACTCTCTGCTGGATAAAGAACTGGCTGAATGGCCGAGTGCAGAGAGCGATGGTGAATGGAGTTAAATCCAGCTGACAGCCGGTCATGAGTGGTGTTCCCCAGGGCTCAGTTTTGGGGCCAGCCTTGTTTAACATCTTCATCAATGATCTGGATGAGGGGCTTGAGTGCTCTCTCAATAAGTTTGCAGATAACACCAAGTTGGGTGGGAGAGTCGATCTGCTTGAGGGTAGGAAGGCTCTGCAGAGGGATCTGGACAGACTGGGTTGATGGGCGGAGGCCAACTGTATGAGGTTCAACAAGGTCAAGTGCCGGGTCCTGCACTTCAGTCACAACAACCCCATGCAACACTACAGGCTTGGGGAGGAGTGGCTGGAAAGCTGCCTGGCAGAAAAAGACCTGGGGGTGTTGGTCGACAGCAGGCTGAATGTGAGCCAGCAGTGTGCCCAGGTGGCCAAGAAGGTCAATGGCATCCTGGCTTGTATTAGGAATAGTGTGGCCAGCAGGTGTAGGGAGGTGATTGTGCCCCTGTACTCTGCACTAGTGAGGCTGCACCTGGAGTACAGTGTTTGGTTTTGGGCCCCTCACTACAAGGACATGGAGTTGCTGGAGCATGTCCAGAGAAGGGCAACGAGGCTGGTGAGGGGTCTAGAGAACAAGTCTTATGAGGAGCAGCTGAGGGAGCTGGGGCTGTTTAGTCAGAAGAGGAGGCTGAGGTGAGGGGTGACCTTATTGCTCTCTACAGCTACCTGAAAGGAGGCTGTAGTGAGCTGGGTGTTGGTCTCTTCTCCCAACTAACTAGTGGTAAGACGACAGGCAATGGTCTCAAGTTGCATCAGGGGAGGTTTAGATCAGATATTAGGAAAAATTTCTTCACGGAAAGAGTGGTCAGACATTGGAACAGGCTGCCCAAAGAGGTGGTTGAGACCCCATCCCTGGAGGTGTTCAAAAATCCTGTAGATGTGGCACTTCGGGATATGGTTTAGTAGGCATGGTGTTGTTGGGTGGATGGTTGGACCTGCTGATCTTAGAGGTCTTTTCCAACCTATGATTCTATGATATAAATAAGGAGAAACTCCCATTTGGGATGAAGTGCAGTCCCTGTCAGAAATAAGTAAGTTTTAGACCTCTGCTCAGGGCAGTGAGTGAAATGAATTACAAGTGCAGAAAACCTGACCACGCCAGTGTCGGAAGGCAGAGTGGCATCCAAGATTCTGGGCTTTTTAGTTCACTTTGCCATTGATACCATCTCAGTTGCCCAGCTGAGCCTGTTCTAACTTTGTTTCCTTTAAATCACTAAAAAAAACCCCAAAACCAAACCATTTCAATGTATGGCCTGCATTCCCCTTCAAGAGTGATCTAGTTTGCAAAACCCTCTGGGATCTGCTGGAAGAAGGGGATAAGAAAGTCACACCTGTTCTGTTGACTGCTCTTGTGGCAGGGTATATTCGGAGCCGTTGGGGTTGCTAACTCACGCTTTCATTCTGGAGGTGTTTTTTCAGGAATGAATGAGGCAGAGAAACAGACCCTGAGAAATCTGCACTCTCTGATACCCTGCTGAGTCTGCTCAGACTGTAATGTAGAGTGTCTGTTCTCTCCAGGGGTGTAAAGTACACCATCTAAATGCAGAAAAACAGGCCTCTTAGAAAAATTGTGCATGTAGATACAAGGAAAATGAAGAAATGAAAAATTAAATGAAGCCAAGCTTTTTTTCCTCAAATGAAGACAGATCTCACATTATAAATGATGAGAAGCCTGCAAGATAATGCACCAGCTGGGGCCTTCTGTGTGGGTTTAACTGGAAAGAGGACAACTAGCAGCAGCATCCCAGCACTGACTTGCAAGAAGGTTTCTAATAATCGCATCCCTGCGTCAGTCGTGAGCAGTAGAAATTAGGAAAAGAAGGAAGAAATTAAAATTCAGTAATCTTTCTCACATTTAATGGTGTTCTCTTGGACATGTGCTTTCTGCTGGGATCTTCTAATACACCCAGATTCATTCTTGCTGCTGCGGCTGTTACAGACCATTATTGCTCTGGTGCTCAAAGGCAGTGCCTAAGTTGGGTTTCATAGTGTTGAGGACTGTAAAGAAATACAGTAAATAATCACATTCTCCAAAATCTCTTCGAAAGAAGTTAGAACAAAACTAGCTTTCTGTCCAAAATTTACCTGACACTGCTGATGTTAGAAAGAAGGAAAAGCTATAATAATCAGCTACACTGTCAGTGCCTACTCCATTCTTCATAGAAATATCTGCTGAAATAAAAAGATGTGCTCTTTTTGGCCGTAGGCTGGCAAATGAGAAAGCACTTAATCTTAGTGCCTGCTCACAGTTGCTTGACTTCAAGGTGATTTGATCAAAAGCTTTATTTAATTGTATGCAAGCCGCCTCTAGGGCTGCGTGACATCACGTGTGTGACGTGGAAATGGGTGACGACAGCCGCTGACTGCAGAGTATGTCTGTAGATTCTCCCTTTAGTGAAATAATTTTGGGTGCCTGTAAGAATTTATTTTGGATTCTCATGTCCTGCTTTGTTTTTAATGAGGAAAGTGAACTTGGGTTAAAGTACCAGGTTCAAATATTTGTTTTCTGGTGAGTGAAAAACTGGACTTGATCTGGCAACGTCTGCTTGCAGCCCAGAAAGCCAACTGTATCCTGAGCTGCATCCAAAGCAGCATGGCCAACAGGTCAAGGGAGGGGATTCTTCCCCTCTACGACACCCTGGTGAGACCTCACCTGGAGTCCTGCATCCAGCTCTGGAGCCCTCAGCACAGGAAAGATGTGGACCTGTTGGAGTGGGGCCAGAGGAGGGCCACAAAAATGATCCGAGGGCTGGAACACCTCTCCTGTGAGGAAAGGCTGAGACCGTTGGGGTCTCAGCCTGGAGAAAAGAAGGCTCTGGGAAGGCCTTGTAGCACCCTTTCAATATTTAAAGGGGGTTTATAAGAGAGACATTTTACCAGGGCCTGTAGTAATGGGACAGAGGGCAACAGTTTTAAACTGAAAGAGGGTAGGTTTATATTGAACATAAGCAAGAAATTTTTTATGATGAGTATGGTGAGACACAGGAACAGGTTGCCCAGAAAAGATGTGGATGTCTCATCATCGGAAGTGTTCAAGATTAGGTTGGACAGGACTTTAAGCAATCTGGTCCGGTGGAAGGTGTCCCTGCCTATGGCAGGGGGTTGGAACTAGATGATCTTCAAAGGTCCCTTCCAACCCAAACCATTCTATGATTCTATGAAATATACCTATGAAGGGCAATGGGGAAGAGCACCAAAATAAGGGGAATAAAACCTGTTCTAGAAAGGAATATAAAAGGTCATTACCTCCAAGAGCTTTGCATAGGTGGCTGCACAAATAAAAAAAGCCTCTGAATAGAAGGAAGTCCTGCTCCCTCTTCTCCACGAGACACCTTTTGCTGCACTCTTGGACATCCAGCTTGGGCAGAACAGAAGGAGGCTAAAGAAGAGAAACTCCTGGTGCTTTCTTTCTGAGGTCCACCATGGAGAAGGAAGTAGAGGACCAACAGTAAACATAAAAGGCAGCTGAAGTTCAGCCAGGAGTACTTATGAGCAGTGTTATGTTACAGGTGTGTGTGCAGCCTCATCTGCAGCTGCCAGATCTGGTGAGCAAAGCTTTCATCCCTCTGGTCTCTGCTCAGCCAACACTGCTACAGATTTTCTGTTTCTGGTGTGGATGGTGTCTTTTGCTCTGCTACCTAGAAAGGGAAACTTCTCTTCTAGCATGTATGGAAACCAAAGTCCAAGACCTAAAGGAACCCTGAATTGAGAATTAGAGATGTTAAATCACTTCAGTTGCTGCAGGGAGAGAAGTAACCTCAGTGTGAATGTGGGTGTGTGAGCTCCCTCCTGTGTCTACTTGTGTGATAAAGGTGGACCTCGATGAGAGACCTAGGCAGAGAAGACTTTAGCTGCCAGTTTAAACTACTTGTGAATCTCCTGTGCTGGTAATGCAGTGACGATGGCAGTATAGGGGAAAGTCTAGAGAAAGGAATAAGAAATATTCTGTGCAGTCTGGGCTGGGGAAAGTTAATCACAACATAAAAATGTTATTATGGTATTAATAGAAATCCACATGTGGAAAGCACAGTGTCAGGCTGAGCCTGCTATTTGTAAAATTTATACAGCAATCCCCTAATTGTAATCTGATTTAATCAAAAACCTCAGTTTAAAAAATCTTTAAAGAAAAATCTAAAGATTTAAAGCAAGGATTGTCTCTGTTAAGGTCTTTGTCATTTTTTTTTTTTTTGTCTCTCCTCCCTCTGATTTTCACTGAGACCAGAAATCTCAGTATTTCAGAATTTCAGATTGGTGGTGTTTGAAGATCATATTTTAACCCCATTTTGTCCCTTTTTTCTACAGTACATGATAGAAGATTGAAATTAATAACTTCCAGCTGATTTCTTGTTCTGTTTCTGTGTTATTTTCCTTGTTTCTTTTGCCACGCTGTCAAGCTTCCAGGGGTTAAGAAGTATTGAACAGGTGCAATGTGAGGAAAGGAAAAACACACACTCCACAATGTAAAAAGAACAAAACCCCCCAAAATCTTTAGTTTCTCCTTTCTACCTTTTGCAGTTTAACCCAGAGGAAAGGAGGAGGAGAACACTTCCTATCCTCAGAATAAGAAAACTGACCTGGCAATGATGTGTGGCCAAACGAGGGGCTTGTGTGCCTTGAAGCTCCTCTTTTTCTCAAGGTACCTTGAGTGATCTGTGAGAAGCTGCCATTCCTTTCCAACAAACCTTGCTTTTGAGTCTCAACTGTTTGTAACTTTGAAATGATCTTAAGAAAGAGTCAACAAAAAACTGTGAATGGAGAGAATGTTCTATCTTGGGATAAAGTGGGGTCCAGGTGCCCCCAGCCTCTTTTTTCATCCAGATCTGTCAGTGTTGTCTGTTGCCAGCCAGAAGCCAAGTGAGTGGTGTCAGTCGCAAAGTGTTGGCATCAGTGTAGTAACTGGGTCGAGATAAATCCCTCAGGTATCAAGTTTATGTTTCTCAATTCCTTACTCAGGACACCCCTCTAAAAACATGTGATGGGTTAAGTGCAGCTGTTGTGAGGAGCAGGAGAGTGAATGCTTTCTGTGGAACATGTAATTAGATAAAAGGGTGGGATACATGGGATGACCAAAACCATGTTCAGAACTTTGCCTTTGAAGTGCTGAGGCCATTTCAGCTCCATTTTATGGACGGAAAATTGGGAAAGAGGTTTTAAATAAACAGCTCGAGGCTCTGAAGTGAAGACTAGTGCTGGTTTAACCACCAGAACTATCACCTCTATCTGTTTGGACTACAGTCAATCCCTTACAGATTAATAACGGTAACAGTGCCTTTCAGTTTTTATCAGACTATCTGATCTAACTTGTGGATGTGCAAATGAAAGGTCGCTCCCCCAGGGCCATCTGCTTTCCTTTACCTTTTCTGTCTGAATGCAGTGTTTCCTTGTCTTGCCTGCCCACTTTTGGCATATGCCTCCTGCTGTCTCGTAACACAAACACTGGTTTACATCTGACTCTGTGCAGAGGACTGCAGCCTCTTTGAATAGCAGCTGCCTACTTAGAGATGCTCACGAGTTTCCTTCAGTATTTCCTCTCCTCTCCTGGCAACTCCTCTCACGATGATTTATGAATAGCAAGCATAGCTGGGGGTGATGCAAAGTATCAACACCTCTGAATTCCAGTGGAAGGAGCAGGGGTAATTAATAATAAGAAAACCAGGAGTGTTTGCTTTGCGTGGAGGTCATGTACCAGAGAAGTGTTATTCTGTATTCCTTGGGAATGGGGGAAGTCAGTCCTAGCCCTTTCCTGGGCTGTTAAATCTGCATGTCACTTTCCTTAGATAATTAAGTAATTCCAGCCCTTCAAGGAGAGACACTCCCTCCTTTTTCCCTGTTAGCTTGCAGATGTAGTAGTACACGTACCTTGCGGCAAATCAATGCTAACTATATCACTATGCATTATTGCAGTAATGGAGTAGAGTAAGCCCACGGAAAAATGTTCAGCCCTTGTGGATTGCATTAGAAGCTTGAGGAACTTTTATGTAGCAGGCTTATTAATTGCACTTTCATTTGTGTTCCTGAATTTTAACCCTTGTGAGATTGCTCTTCAGCTCCAAAGTACCACTAAAATTACCAGGAGTTCGACAGATGCAGAAAAGGGAGAACGACAAGAGCAGTCTCTGTGGTACGGCAGGTGAACCTGGACACCTATAACAAAACTGAGGAACAGATTTAAACCACCACCAAAAGAAGGCAGCTGCTAAATCGCTTAGTAGAACACAGAATAAATATGCTCTGTGTTTGGAGTGATAAATCTCGTGGTCAGGATGACACACCTTTGAAGGGGAGGGAAGGGTTTTGGTCCCTCTGCCTGTGCACCCATCGGTGCGTGCTTTTGCACTGCCCAAAGTGCCTGCGCAGGTTGTTTCTCCTCCCTCCCCAGATGAACTCCCTGATTTGCCCCAGCAGCATTTTTGTCTTGTGAAGATCAGCCTCCTCAGCTGTTCTTTGCACTGTCTGAAGGCAGAGAACTTGTGCGGTGTCTGCAAGTCGTAATCTCGACTTCAGTCAGGGTTGTCTCTTTGCTGCATTTGCAGGACTGTTCCTGGAGCCTGATAAGAACTCTAGGCATTGCTGTTGTTCAAATGATTATTAACTTAGTCACTGGCATTTGCATCATGGAAGTGCATGCCACAGTGATGCCCGGCCCACTACTGAGTGTGCGTTACGCTGTGTGTGGGTTACACGTTCTCTTCATGGGGCCGGTATCATTTTTTTCTAATTTCCTGTGGTTGTGTGAAACTTCAGTTAGTCCCCTGTAAGCTGAAGCTATCAGCCAATACAGTCTAGCAAAGGTTGTAATAGCTGCCATTTAGTTTTGCCTGAATTCCTGTCTTAGAGGTGTTGGGAGCATAAATTTGCCTGAGACTCCCCCTTTCAGTATGTTTCAAACTCTGTTTACAGAAGATTTAATTCAACCTGGCTCCTTTTAGGAGTAAGTTGTTGCTGAACCAGTGCACAGGAGATCTGGGGGACTGCCAGGACTGGCCTGGTAAGAAACATCTGCCCACAGCCAGCTGCTTGCTGCTGTAGTTTTGATGTTTTTCTCTATATTAATAATTCCATTTTGTTCTTCCCCACTAAAAATACACCCTTCCATTCATGTTGACTAGCATAAAGTCTTCCCTCGGTGCTTTAGTTCAATTTCTGTCTTGTCTGGGGTTGTTCTTAAAAGAAGGGAAGGAAACAGCCATAGGTGAGAATCTTAAAAGTTGGTGTTTGCTGTGGGGGAGAGAACAGCACCAAGCTGTGGCAGGTTGAACGTCCTCCTGTGAAGTTCCACCATCAAAGCCGGGGTCCCTTGCCAGACTTGTTTCTCTCTAGCTTGCTGAGAAAATTCTGCCTTTACACATATCCACACACAAATTGCTTTGGATTTAGCTTGAGTGAGAAGAAACAAAAACAGCTCCTTCCCCTTTTAGGCTTGTCTCAAGTTCGGGGGGGAGGGGGGTGGAAGAGGGAAAGATTTGTCTGGAAAAGGATACAAAGTAGAAAAGGTACCTGGGGTGAGAGCAAAGCCTTAATTGTAGAGAACTGTTTTTGTGTCACTGACCACAGCAGCTTCATTCTGCTAGTAGGTGCTCTGCAGGGTGGGAGAAAGCAGTTTGTGTCATTTTTCTGTCTTGTTTCTGATTTCTACAGGATAGTTTTCTAAAATATCTGCTGTGCAGTATCTGGTTGGCTGGAGGCTATCCAGGAAGTTTTCTGTCCTTGTGGATTTGTGAGTTGTTGCAGTTTCTTTGGCCAGTAATCTGTGGGGACATGGATGTGGCTGATGTTTGGTGTCCCTCCTTGTTGGAGGCTACCAAGTCCTTTGGATTTCTTCCCTGGGGGCTTCTCCCCCAGACTAAGGAAGGAAGTAAGTCTGCTGGGATTTCTGAGGACAACGCTATCTGGTTGCCCTGAAAGCTAGCGCTGTGCTGCATGGGAACACTTGGAGAAGGCGTGGTCATCTGCAGCTAGTGACACATTCCTAAACTATCCCCCAAGTTGCCATTTGTGCTGTATGACTTGTGGCCTTATGGCGACTTTGGTTTACAGCTGGTAGTACAGCCCTGAAGGGCTAATCACTCCTGAACAGGCTTTAGGGTCATGACTGTTGCAGTGATCTCTGCAATAAGACAGTCCTAGGAATCCTCTAGAAGGAAAATCTGTGTCAAATAAAAATCAACAGGTCTTGTATTGTAGCATTCTGTGGTGCGGACTGGGAAAATAAAAGTGATAGTGCACACCCCACACAACTTTATTTACACTTGATAACATTTGGTGTTTCTTTAATGATTGGTACGTAAGTAGAATCCCAACCAGCAGATGCTTGGGAGTCATGGAAATTTAATCTTTTTGAACTGAAGTGGGAGCAGCTGACTTTGCTGAGCCTACAAGCCATGTGAACCCTAAGGAGATGTTCAGGGCAGAACAGGGTGAAGGCTCTTGAGGAGTCCCATCAGCATACAGGATGAATATGGGGATATTTTCCATTCCTTTCTCTTGCCTAGAGCCCCTAGCTGTTGATATCTTTTTAGTTGGAGAGACCTGTTGAGCAAATGGAGAAATGGGTTCTGGCAACAGATGTTCCATCGCAGTGGAAGGTGAGGAGGGACAGCTTGAGTCTGATAGAGCACAATTTATCTTTCATTGGCTGATTTCACATCTTCCAGACATCTCTCCCTTTTAACTGAGTCTCACCGTATTATTTTAGCTTTGATTTGCACTTTGTACTATGCTTTGGTTTAAATGCAGTTGAGTCTGTTTTAGGGAAAGGCAAATGAATTGTGTGACCTCTCATGATCCCTATTTTGAGGGCTGTATAAATGCTACTCATTGCTGAAATGGTCTCATCTTAGTGACTAGTGAAATCTGGTGGGTTTTAAACCCTAATTCAAAGCCTGTGCTTAAATACAAAGTATGCTTGGGTCATGGGGACTAGTCCTTCTCTGACAGTACAGTCATCAATTACTTTTTTTACTGCACCTTCAGATATGCCAGCTGAGCTCCTCCATTATCCCAAACCTGTTTCTGTCAAAACAAGGAATAGCTGAAATGCTTTAGCTGGCTGGTGACTGTTAATGTGGGTCACCTGAACAGCTCAGGCATCAGGGCTGAAATGGATGGTCACTGGTTGCTTCCAGCAGGCACAGGGACTATGGGCGGATACCCCTTCTCCTGGCACAACAGGAAGGGTGTTTGAAGGGTGTTTACTCAGTGGCAAGATTTAGCACTGTGCTTTTCTTCTACCAAAAGTTTGTTTCTGCTAAACCTTGCCCTGTTCAAACAAATTCATGCCCCTGAAATCACAGTAATGGTAGCTAATGTTGTCCTGTTACGAGTGTCTTGTAGAGAAGACCTGAACGTTTCCAGATCCCACTACGCCCTAGGAAGGGAGTGGAACAAGCAGAGGGGAAGTTCCTTGTTCACAAAGACTGTCTTTGCATAGCAAAGCAGTATTGGTGCTCTGCTTCTTAGTGGCAAAAGCCACTCCTGAACAATCATAGGCACGCGGTGTCATTAGCAAGGAGAAATGAAAAGATGAGGAGAGGTGCACAAAATTTCTAACAGTAAGGAGGATTCCTCTTCTCTATGGAACCTGCAGGACTGAGGCATACCTTGGGACAGGAAGAGAGATGAGGGTCATTTACTCTTTCTGAATCAATGACCATGTGAATATTAGTCATGTTCCCTGTTTTTAATCAGATTTTCTCCAAAAGGGGTATATTGGTGCTTGTAGCATGTTCTTGGATATTAGGACATCTTAAGACATGATTAGAACTCTCTTCATTAGACATGGCACAGTGGGACAGAGCTTTTTAGATGAGCTCTTTGAATTCAGAAGACAAAGAGGTGCTGCAGGTTTCAATGTCTTGACACAGAGCTTTCTAAGTGATGCTAAGGAGCACACTTTAAAAAACTTAGCAAATGCTTCTGAAAATCTAGAATCTTACTGTGGACCTGGACGATTTGAAATCTGGGAGACAGGGGGGATCCTGTATTTCTGACTGAGGTCTCCAAGATAGAAATATATGGACCTGCAGTGCACAGAGAATTCAACACAGTGAACTCATGTGCTGCACAACTTCTCTTCGTATATGCTGCAAATCCATGCGCTCATTCCATTCTGATAAGCTCTTTGGCATTCCTGATGATGCTGATTATCAGCAGAAGGGCATTTTCTTATCTTGGCTTTAGGCAGACACCAGAACCCAACATTAACTAAAAGCATGATCTAAAACCTGCAGAATCTCCCCAGAGCATTCAAAACACCTTTGCCTTCTCTGTGCATTACAAAGTCCTTCACCTGATTTGAGCAGCCTTAGTGGGTGAAGTTAGTGGGCCTCTCTGAGCATTCTTGAATGAAATGGGCTCTTCTGTTTCTCACAGACATGGTGTTAGGACAGAAGAAATCAAAAGGAGGGACCCAGGCTGATCACTAAACCTGGCATTGCATCTGCTCACGCTGGTGAAGTTCTGAGCCTGAGGGTGAGATCTGCAGAAGGGGTTTCTTCTCTACCTGCTGCAGTTCCAGTGTGGCCTGTGGCACCCAATGCTTTGGGGCATTCTATGGCTGGATGGTGTTGAGCAACAGCGTAGCGGTGCTGTGATGGGTGAGGGAACCCACTACTTCACGAGAACCCTGCTCCAAGATCAGCTGTGGTCGCATAGTCCCACCGCTGTCTCATGACCCAGGATGTGTAAAACACTTCCCTTGCCGTGCTGGTATGCGGTATGCATGTTGCCTGCTTTGTCTGCTGGGCTCCCGCTGCATTGTGCAGTGCAGGAGCTAGGTTTCCTCTTGCAGTATCTGCGCAGTGTCTTTTTGCGGCCCCATTTAGGAGCTTCGCGGCAAGTCTGACAATGCTGAAGGTTCCCTGCCACGGGCCTGCTGTGCTTCATGGGCAGCCTGTCTGCTGCACACCCTGCCTGGCTGTGCTGGGGGAAAATCTGTCCCATAACGGGGGTAGTCCTGTACCAGCAGAAATGGTGGGGGTCCTGCCTGCAGATGATATTTAGTTGGATAGGATAAAGGATATTTAGTAGGATAAAGGGACACTTCAGCTTTTAATGGGTTTTATTTAGGTGGATTCAGGCCTTTCCTCAGTAAACAAGACAGCATTATCACAGAGCTGCTTTGTTTTCCGGTGACAGGTCTCACACGTAATAAAGAGGTTAAATTGAACTGAAGCAAGCATTGATTTTTCTCTTAGTGCATGTGGGATTTCCTCCCTTGGGAGGGCTTGAGTAGTGCGGGAGACCTTCAGGGGAGCGTGTATCTGTGTGAAGAGAGTGCTGTGTAGCTGTGGCGTTACTTCTTTTCCCCACTTTAAATCTTCCTTTTATGATCTCATTCCCTACTCCCCCACCCCCCTTTCTTTAAGGTTGTAGCAAGTGAAGTTCCAGCTCCCACTCAGAAATTTCCTGGGGTGACAGTGGCTGGGAGACATGCTCTGGGCCTCCAGGGAGGCCTGGGTGTGTGCAGTCCTGCAGGAGAGGGGCATGGAGCAACAATGGGCAGAGCTGGGAAAAACAGGAGGGATGCGGTAGTGGGGAGCAGTTCTACAACCGGCAGTGGAGGTAGTGAAGATGAAGTTATTGATATGTGATAGGAGTTAACCCTTTGGTTTCATAATTATTTTTGTTCCGAACGAAAGTCACAGAACAGGGGAAAAAAAATGAAACCCCCAATGATCAATGCTGCTTCAGAAGGCTTTGGCATGAAATGATTATCAGGCTCTATTTGTTTCTTTCTTTAGATAGTGTCATCAGACTTCTTCGATCCAAATCATCCCCTCCAAACAAACATAACTCCTCCAATTGTCTTTCTCTCCTTAATTGAACCAGGTCCCCCTTGGTTATAGGCATGTTCTGCTACTCTATATTTGTGCCACAATTTGCCTTCCAGAACATTTACTTACTTGCTTACTTAGAAATCCACTTCATTGCCTGGTGTTATGGCATATGGCTGTCTTACATCAATTAAAAATCGACATGGTCCAACAGAATACGACACCAACCCCTGCCTCTTTGAATGGATGTTTGCAGCTGGGTAGGGATTAAAGCAGATTGTAATAGATTAGACTAGGGATTAAAACAGCCTGTAATGGGTACTGTGTTGGACTATCCATTTCTATTTTTGGATATAGACTGTGCAAACCTAGGGTTGTTGAGTGACATCCTCACTCACCGTGTCATGCAAGAGCCAGGTTTTTAAAGCAAACCTGGTATTCCTGCAACGGGGATGGTACAAACTGGAAAAGCCCATTTTCTGCGTGCCGGTGATGGGCACGCAGTTCGCGAATCGTGCAGGAGATGGGGGTGTTGCTCACGTTACCTTTGTCTTCCAGAGAAGGAAAGGGATTAGAGAGCAGTGCTGCTTCTCTCCCTGGCCCCGAGGCCTCTGCCAGCGGCTGGGAGATCCGAAGCGGAGAGATTTTAGTGCAGTCCCACACCATCAGTGGGACTTCAGCTGTGCGTCCTATTATTTAACAGTAAAAAGTAGGAACTGATGAAGTTTTTTTAGGATTTTCTTTAGTAACACCAGCCCTTCCTGTGGGTATCTGTCTGAGAAATGAGGGCCTGGGGTAGTCTTGCTGACATGGTCTGAACTGAATGTCTGGGATTGTCCCTGAGTGTGTCAGGTCTGGATGATATTCACAGAGGGTGATTTTAGTTGTGAGTAGCAGCTCTTCAGTCTGCAGGGCAGGAGAGACCTGCTATTGGGGTGGTGAAAGCACTGCCCTAAAGAAAGTGTGGGTGAACACAACTGTACATGGAGCCTATCACATCCCGTGCCATGTCCAGCACAGCTGGGCTCTTGAGGTGATAGAGCACGATGTGGTGGACACAAAGCAATGCCCTGTGCTGGCAGGATTTGGGAAAGGAGACGTGTCCATGAGTCCCTTCTTGGTGTGGCTGGGTCATGAAGTCAGGGATGATGGTGCACAAATGAGAGGCTGATCCAGGTGTGAACAAGGACTAGGTCTTAAACAGTGTCTCCAGCAAGGCTGAGAAGATAAATGGGACTGGGTGGACTATACTCTGGCTAAGCAGTGGCAGTTGCTAGCCCCACGGTAGCTTTTACTTTGTGGTGACAGGGGTTCTGGACAGGCAGAGGTCTTCAGGAACAGCAGTGAGCTGTTGCTGGGTCCAGAGGGACTGGAGAAACTTTAACCACAACGTTAAGGACAAGTTCTGCGTGTCACAGCTGCAGCCTCACTGTAGGAGGATGGCATTAGGTGGGCAGTGCATCCCTTCGAGTGCACAGCAACGGCAAGATCCAGAGGCGGCAGGCGTGCTGCTGATGCCACGTACCTGGGGCCGCTGTTCTTGCACCAGTCGATCTAGGGAGATGGCTGGGGTCCTTCCCGTTCCCCATACCGTGTTGTTCCTTTACAAGCAGCAGGAGGGTGCAGACTCAGGGCTGGCCCTGCTCTGTGTGTGCAGAGCAGCGCCCGCCACAAACGTGTGACTTGTGCAATCCCCTCGCCCGTGATTTTATGGATCAGCTCTGGCTGAGGCCTACGTCACTGCTCCTACACAAATGAAATGTCATCTCCTAAACATTTCGGCAGCGTAGTTTGAAAAGGAGCCGACTCCAAGCCAGAAATAACATCCGTCGGGTTGGGGGCGGGTGATTTGCTTCCCTTGCTCCCACCTCCCACTTTCCCTCTTCTGCGTGGGGAGTTGCGGCCCACAGGCAGAGCCGTGCCAGTGGGCAGGGGCTCGCTCGGCCCCCCGCCGCCCCAGAGCTGTCAGCGCTTTTCTCTGCAGACCAGCTGACACCCCAGACCCCCTTTCCACCCCGGCGGAACAGCCGTTTAGCCACAGCTCCCACCATCTGCACCAGCCAGCGGGGTCTGCAGCCCTGTTCTCTTCTTCCTCCTCCTCCTCGCTCTCCCGGACCTCCCTGGCCCGCGGCAGGCGGGGGCCAAGCGCGGGACATCGGCTGGCACAGCCATCGGCGCTGCTTCCCCCGGCCCTCGCTCCCTCCGCTCCCCGCCCGGCTGGAAGCCCCGCGCTGGGGCTCCCCGCGTCCAGCCGTCCCCGCTCCGGGACTGGGGGTGGTGGTCGGGGGGGCACGGCACGGCGGGGAGACCTGTGTAGTTGGTGGATCCGTCCTCGGACGGCAAAGACTGTCTGATGTGATGAGCGGGAGGGTGGGACGATTGGCATAACGCTAATTACTGACACTTTTCAAAGGGAGGAGGAGAACGGGGAGGGGGGGGAGGTGGACCGGGGCTTTGGTCTGAAGAGAGAGTGCCGACGTGTTGCTGCGCTGAATCTCTCCGGCGGGACGCGGCGCAGGCACGGGTGGCCGCGACACGGGGGACGCCCCTCTCCCCTTCGCACCGTGCCGGGGAGGGGGGCTGAAAGAGGCGAGGGCTTCTGGGGCTTGGCCCGCCCCGAGCGGCTGTCCTGCCTGGGGGAAGCGCTGCACCCCCGCTCCTTCTCCCGCCGCCTTCCCCAGATGCCTCAGCAGAGAGCTGCCTGCAGACGCTGCCCTTCCTCAGTCATTCACCACCCCCCCTCCCCCCACCCCGAATCAATCCCGCTGGCCGCCCTTCCCGACCGGCGGCAGGGCTGCTGGGCTTCCCACGGGGACGTGCCCATCCTCACGCACGGAGCCGGTGCCGGATGGCCGAGTCCGTGGGGACTCCGCTGCACCCGGGAGCTGCTCACCCCATCCTTGCGCCCCTCACCCCCGCCCAGCCTCTGTGCGTGCGTACGTACCGGGTGGGGAGTGCCTACGCCGCTGTAACGCGAGTGTCTCTGTGTAAATACCGACCGGGAGAAGCGGTGACTGACGGCTGCCTGGGCTCGGGCAGGAGCACGCACACCAGATCGGGGAGGGGGGGGGCTGGGTGACGCTCCCGCTGATGCGGTCCCCGCTCCGCTCCCGCCCCCGGCCCCGCTCCCGGCCCCCGGCGGCCGGTGACTCGGCGCTGCACCGCGGCGGCTCGGCGAGGCTCGGGGCTCCTCCCCCCGTGCGGTGTTACCCTCTCACTCCATCAAACCCTCGGACGTGAACAGTTTCACTGAAAAGCACTTTTCAAAAAAAAAAAAAAAAATCCACCAACAGCGAGGAACAGGATCCAACT